>ULRP01044301.1_pt1 | contig 76669 bp, 70 predicted proteins | sample 1955521 | NCBI WGS metagenome assembly ULRP01 (sample SAMEA4835685, study PRJEB28245) | human gut metagenome | biome: gut microbiome; material: fecal sample | place: Denmark | collected 2008
TTTAATTAAAAATATTAGAGAATGCGAACGTCGCGGATGGGTGGCAGAGCGGTTGAATGCACCGGTCTTGAAAACCGGCGACTCTTTACGGAGTTCGTGAGTTCGAATCTCACCCCATCCGCCATAAATAAAAAAACTCCCTTTAGGGAGTTTTTTTATTTATGAAGAAATGAGAGGTATGAGATTTGAACTCGCGAAGTGAGTTCGGCGACCGAAGGGAGCGACGCCGACAGGCGGTCCCGAAGGGACGAGGAACAAAGTTCCGAGCAACCTCACCCCATTCCGCCTTCCCCTTTAGGGAGTTTTTTATTTATGAAGAAACGAGAGGCATGAGATTTGAACTCACGAAGTGAGTTCGGCGACCAAAGGGAGCGACGCCGTCAGGCGGTCCTGAAAGGACGAGGAACAAAGTTCCGAGCAACCTCACCCCATTTTGCCGCATCAAAAACGATATTAATTAATTTTCATTTCAAAAATCATATCGGCCGGCGATTCAGGAGAAGACGGCTTTTCTTTCCATAATTTAAAACGAACCTCTGCCGGCAGCCGAGTGAATGAAAAATCCAACTCCGGCTGGTTCGGCGATCCGTTGTTACAGGCACACCCCAGATTATAGGCCAGATGCACAAAATCCTTAAACTGAAAAACAGTATTGGCAATATTAACCGGATTGGGAAAAACCATGTTTTCAGATGCGGAAACATAACCGTAAGAAAATCCCAGATCTCTGGCATTTTCTCCGGTGAACTGCAGCAAAAGATCCGCAGACGGCACCGGCCTTTGAAAATAGTTTTGAAACATTTTCTGATAAGAAGAGAAATTATAATCGACATAAATTCTTGATTTTTCTTTTTCAAAAAAAATCCGTGCCGGCATAGGGTAAACATCGGGACAATCCCAGCCGGACAAGCTGAATCCTCCCGTTGTTATGCCGATCAGCAAAAAAGGGTTGTCAATAAAAATACTTTCTCGTGAAAGACCGAACGTTATGCGTTCCCCCTTACCGCGGCAGTTAATACCGCTGATTCCGGGCCATTCTTTACCGCCGACAACCTGAGCATATACAGGCCCTTGCGGCGTATAATCACCGTTTGACAAAGGATAACGCCGCATCATTTCGCGGCGGACGGAAAATATTTCTTCTCTGTCTGAAAAATCCAGTTCCCGCGGCGGATTAATCGGCAGATCTTCCGCGGACGCCGTAAAAGAAAAAAGACTGAAAATCAAAGCAGCCGTTTGTTTTTTCATAACTCGATCCGAACCCAGGTAAATAAAACGTTAAACATGTTATACGGGCCGGGAATATATGTCGCCTGAACGGCGACTTTTTTATATTGAAAACCGAAAATCGGCAAAATAACGGGAATAGGCAGATAATTATAATCGTCTCTGAATGTTACGCCCAGAGTATACCCGGCGCCGACGGAAAAATCATTATCTCGGTCAAAATAATAATTCCATTGGCGCAAATACCCGAAAATCGGTTCGGCTTTGCTGTGGGAATCGCTGAATACCATAAAATATAACCCGCGCAGGATATCGTCTTCATAAATATGCTTGCCAATTCCGATCCCCCACGGCTTTTCGTTATAGGAATCCGTTTTCTTTTTATCGTACATTTCCCGGTTATGCCATGTATTCACCGGCAGATATAAATCCCAGTTTTTTGACAGATATATTTTCCGGATATCCTGTTCCAAAAAATCCAGCTTGTTTTCTTCGGCCCGGCCGGATAAAGGACAAAAAAAGCAAATCCCGATCAAAATCCTTTTAAAAAAAGTAGAACGCATTTTTATTTAAACCGGAAGTTCCTGATACAGCTGTAAATATTATGAAAACTTATTGCTTTTCGGGAATCCGACCGGCGGCATTTTACCGATTTGCGCGCGATGCCCCGTCCAGCCGACCAGATTTGTTTCAATTCTGGTACCGCCGCCGCAAGGATAAGCCAGTCCGTCTTCTTTGTTAAACAATTTAATGTCCGACAACGTCACACCGGCCGGGTATTTTTGAATAAAAACCCCCTGTCCACGCGTCATTTCCGGGATTTCGCTTAAATCAAAAATCAACAGCTTCCGGTTTTCCCCGATAACGGCAACGGCATTGCCGGCAACGGGCAAAGATAAATAAGCGCGGTCCCCTTCAGTCAGATTTAAAACAATCCTGCCGTTGCGCGTTTGAGCCAGCAAGTCATCTTCCTTAACGATAAACCCTTTTCCTTTTTTGGAAACGATCAGCCTTTTTTCACCGGGGCGGAAAATCGTCATGGAAATGATTTCATCTTCTTCCGGCAAATCAATCGACAAACGCAGCGGCTCTCCGAAACCGCGGCCGCGCGGCAGCTTGTCCCCGGATAAAGTATAATACCGCCCGTTGGTCGCAAACATTAAAATCTTATCTGTTGTCTGCGCCTGCAGTCCGCATTGCAGACGATCGCCTTCTTTGAACTTGACATCATCGTCCAGCTGGACATGCCCTTTAACGGAACGGATCCAGCCCTTTTCGGATAAAATAACCGTAATCGGTTCACGTTCGATCAAAGCTTCCAACGGAATATCGATTTCTTCGGGTTCGCCGGAAATAAGCGTACGACGTTTTCCCAAAGCCGTCGCCTGTCCGAATTTCTTTTTCATTAGAGAAATTTCAGCGGAAATTTCTTTCCAGCGTAAAGCTTCGTCCGCCAACAGAGCTTCCAGTTTTTCCTTTTCGCCGGCCAGTTCGTCATGCTCTGTTTTAATTTGCATTTCTTCCAGCTTGCGCAAAGAACGCAAACGCATATTTAAAATGGCGTCCGCCTGTATTTCCGTCAGCTTAAAGGCGGCCATCAAAGCCGGCTTTGCTTCGTCTTCCTCACGGATAATGCGGATAACTTCGTCCAGATTTAAGTAAGCGACCAGAAATCCTTCCAATACTTCCATTCTGTGATTAATCTTGTCCAGACGGAATTTGGACCGACGGATTAAAACGTCCTGACGGTGATCCAGAAAAGCCTGCAATACCTGCTTTAAATCCATAACGCGCGGAACGCCGTCTTTGTCCAAAACGTTCATGTTCATATTGAAATTGACCTGCATATCGGTCAAACGGAACAAATGCGTCATTAATTGTTCCGGTTCAATATTGCGGTTTTTCGGCTCCAGAACAATACGGACATTTTCAGCCGATTCATCGCGGATATCGGCCAAAAAGGGCAGTTTCTTTTCCAATAAAAGCTTGGCAATTTTGCTGATCAGTTCTGATTTTTTAACCATATAGGGAATTTCAGTCACGATAATCTGGTACATACCGTGGGACAATTCGTCCTTTTCCCATTTGGCCCGCACACGCATAGCGCCGCGTCCGGTTTCATACGTTTTTAAAATGCTTTCCGGTTTTTCTACGATTTCCCCGCCCGTCGGAAAATCGGGACCGCGGACAAATTTCATTAAATCGGCGACCGAACAATCCGGCTTTTTAATCAACAGCTGCAAAGCGTCGGCAATTTCGCCGACATTATGAGGCGGCACATTCGTCGCCATACCGACGGCGATTCCGGCAGATCCGTTCGCCAACAGATTTGGAAAAGCGCACGGCATAACGACCGGTTCCACATCTTCGCCGGAATAAGTCGGCCGGAAATCGACCGTTCCGTCGTTCAAACCGTCCATAATAGCTTTGGCGACTTCGGTCAGACGGGCTTCCGTATAACGCATGGCAGCCGCGCTATCACCGTCAATATTGCCGAAATTCCCCTGCCCTTCGACCAAAGGATAACGCACGGCAAAATCCTGCGCCAGACGCACCATTGTTTCATAAACCGCCGTATCGCCGTGAGGGTGATATTTACCGATGACGTCACCGACAACGCGGGCGCATTTTTTAAAACCTGATTCGGGATCCAAATGCAAAGCGTTCATTGCATACAGCAACCGGCGGTGAACGGGCTTCAGACCGTCGCGCACGTCGGGCAACGACCTGGAAACAATCGTTGACATTGCATAGGCAAGGTAACGTTCCCCCAGAGCTTCCGCCATTTTTGTTTCTTTTATTTGTTCATTTTCATTCATTTTGCAATCCCTGATGATCAACCGTTTCGCGTCCGGACACGTAATCGACAAGTCGTCCTCTGACGGCGGGAATAGAGCAGTCTAGCGTCTTTAGGACATAATTTTCAAGGAAAAATCCTGTTAGAATCAAAGCTTTTTTTATTTCTTCCCCGCTTTGCGGCGCAGAAGTTTCGTTTCGCAGGAAATCGGGCAGAGCCAGTAATTTGTCCCGCCACGGTTCGCCCGCTTTTCGGCTGACTGCCCGGCCTGATTTCGGCGAAACATAGATTAAATCTTGCGTCGTTCCCGTTGCGGCGCAGACAGATAAATCCAGCCCGAAACCCAATGTTTTCAATAATTCCGTTTCCCAACGGGCGTAACGTTCCGCCCAACCGTCAAAGCTCAGCAAAGCAATTTGTTCCAGCGTTTTTTGAAAAAATTCTTCCGCGCTTTCACGTTCCGGCAGCATAGAACACATCGCGCACAAGCACGATAAAGCCGTTAATCGTCCCGGATCAGACAAAACCGGAACGCAACAAGCGTTTAACAATTCGACTTTTACCGTTCCCAGATGTTCTTCCAGCCGCGCTTTCCAATTCAACTGAACCAGATTTCCGGTTTGCACCGTTCCGGACAAACGTTTTGAAAAAGCCCCCTTGCACAATCCGCTGTATTTGCCGTGATTTTGTGTTAAAAAAGAAACAATCGCATCACGTTCGGCAAACTTTTTAACCCCGATGATAATCGCGTTGTCCGACCATTCAGGCATTAAAATCCAATCCCCAGGGACGATAATGCTCCGGATTGTCGGCCCATTTTTCCCGGACTTTGACAAATAAAAACAAATGAACGCGGCATTCAAATAATGTTTCCAGTTCCTGCCTGGACTGCATGCCTATTTTTTTGATCATCGCGCCGTTTTTACCGATAACGATTTGTTTTTGATTGTTTTTTTCAACATAAATCGTCTGATCGATCCGCAGACCTTTTTCATCTTCTTTAAAAGAATCCGTCTGAACCGTACTGATATAAGGCAGCTCCTGATTTAAGTTCATATACAGCTTTTCGCGCGTAATTTCCGCGGCCAGCAGCTTGTCCGGCAAGTCGGACACCTGATCCGCGGGAAACATAAAAGGGCTTTCGGGCATTTGAGAAATCAAATAATTTTCCAGGACATCAACCCCGTTTCCCGTTGCGGCGGAAAGCATAAAAGTTTCTTTAAAAAGGCCGCTTTCATTTAAACGGGCCGATAATTCCACCAGCCGTGCCGGTTTGACTAGATCGGATTTATTTAAAACCAGGACGGCTTTCAGTTTGTTTTTAAGCAAAGAATCCATAATTGAACGCGTATCATCGTCCAATCCGCGTTTAGCGTCAACCAACACCAGGCGCACGTCGGAATATTCCGCTTCCTGCCAGGCGGCAGCGACCATCGCACGATCCAGCCGGCGTTTCGGTTTAAAAATCCCCGGCGTATCAATTAAAACGATTTCACAACTGCCTTTGACAACAATACCGCGCACACGAGCACGGGTTGTTTGAACTTTTGGCGAAACAATGGAAACTTTTGCCCCGACCATGTAATTCACTAAAGTGGACTTACCGGCGTTCGGCGCCCCCAATAAAGTGACAAAGCCGCATTTTTCAGACATGTTATCCATGATTTTCCAATCTTTTCAACAATTCGGCCGCGGCAGTTTGAGAAGCTTCTCTTTTTGAATTTCCGCTGGCGCTGACCAAAGGCTGTCCTTTGACGGAAACCTGCATTGTAAAAACAGGATTATGATCCGGTCCCGTTCTGCTCAGCTGGACATATTGGGGTAAAGGAAGCCCTCTGGCCTGTGCCCATTCCTGCAATTTCGTCTTGGAATCAACCGGCGGAGCGGTGAATTTATTCATCGGATCCGTCCAGTAACGCACAACAAACTGACGTGCGGCTTCAAAACCGCCGTCCAGAAACAACGCCGCGATCACGGCTTCGCAGACGTCTGACAAAACGGCTTTGGTCAAATCCGGTTTATTTGTCGGCGCCGCCGAAATCAAATATCGGGAAAAGTGCAGTTCCCGGGAAATTGCAGCCAAAGTTTCCGCCCGCGTCAAATCGGAAAAACGCTTAGCCAGATCCCCTTCCGCTTCATGCGGAAAATGTTGATACAGCATCTGCGCGACGACGACCCCCAACACCCGGTCGCCCAGAAATTCCAAACGTTCATAACCGGAAAAATGATCCCCGAAGCCCAGAGTTAAAGCCTGTTTTAACAGTTTTTCATCTTTGAACGAATACCCCAGGCAAGGATACAGATCCGTACAATCCGTCATTATCGTATACCATTAAACAAACGCGACCAGCGCACGGCCATCGGCCATTTCCATATCTGCCACCAGGCAGCCGAACCGTCGTTGGAGAAAAATAAAAATTTTGCTTTTCCGACCAGATTGACCTTAGGCACAAATCCGACCTTGATTGACCGACTGTCCAAAGAATTATCGCGGTTATCCCCCATCATAAAAAAGTGGTCTTCGGGAACCGTAAATTCTTCCGTGTTATCAAAAGGCGCATCGTCCGACGCTTCAATGATCAAATGACTGCGGCCTTCGGGCAGAACTTCCGTAAATTTTTTAAAACGCAAAGCTTTTCCGGACGGATCCCGCATGACATATTCGCCTTCGTCACGGCGTTCGACCATATTGCCGTTAATAAACAACCGGCCTTCCCTGACTTGGATTTTATCCCCGGGCAGACCGATCAGGCGTTTGATATAGTCTGTCCTGTTGTCCGAAGGCATTTTAAAAACGATCACGTCGCCGCGTTCGGGCTCTTCATAAAAAATGCGCCCTTTAACCAAAGGAATGCTCAGCGGCATGGAATGCCTGCTGTAACCGTAAGACATTTTTGAAACGAACAGATAATCTCCGACCAGCAGCGTCGGAATCATGGATCCCGAAGGAATACTGAACGGTTCCGCAAAAACAGTGCGGACAAACAAAGCGATCAGAACGGCATAAATAACCGTTTTTGTTGTTTCCCAAAATCCGCTCTGCGTATTTTTTTCTTCCATCACATTATCCTTTTTCACGTTCCGCGCTGATGATGACAACTGCCATAGCATACGGATATTCATCTGTCAAAGAAACATCTATTTGTGGTATAAATCCCTCGGGCAACAAAGAATTCAGTCTTTTTAAGGCGCCGCCCGTCAAACGCATCACCGGCTGGCCCGTCGGCAGGTTTGCGTTTTCCATGTCGCGCCAGAAAACGCCCTGCCTTAAACCCGTGCCCAAAGCTTTGGAACAAGCTTCTTTCGCAGCGAAGCGCATGGCATAAGCCGATATTTTCTTTTTTCCCTGACGGGAATTGCAGGCGTCCTGTTCCGCCGGCGTATAAATTCTGTCGCAAAAAAGGCTGCCGAACCGTTCTATCGACCGTTCAATGCGCCTGATATCCACTAAATCCGTTCCCGTCCCGATAATCATGTTAATCCTGCGCGCGGCGGACAGAACTGATACCGGGGCTGGCCCGCAAAGCTGCCATAATGTCGCTGAGATGGCGGACGTCATGCACTTCAACGTCAACAGTTAAATCAAAAAAGCTGGGCGTTCTTTCCAAAATGTTCAAATTCGCAATATTGCCGTGATTTTTCGCAATTACATTTGATAACGTTCCCAAACTGCCCGGCTGATTAACCAGAACAATACGCAGACGGGAAATATGGCTTTCACCGGAAGTCACGTCTTCATTCCATGAAACGTCCAACCAGCGTTCCGGTTCGCCCGCAAACTTTTCCAGCGTCACACAGTCGATTGTATGAATCGTCACCCCTTTTCCCGTCGTGACAATCCCGACAATCCGGTCGCCGGGCAGCGGGTGGCAACATTTTGCGAAATTAATCGCCATTCCGGGAATTAATCCTTTAATCGGACTTTGCTTTCTGTTGTCCGTTTTATCGCCGATTTTTTTCGCCCCTCGCTTAATCGCGTCAACAACCCGGACAAATCTGGATTTATGCCCCGGAAAAACGGATTCCACGACATCGGAAGCCTGAATAACGCCTTCGCCGACCGAAGCAATCAGATCTTCCGCCGTAGCCTGTTTAAAATTCGTCAGAACATTTTCCAGACTTTTATCGGAATATTCGTACCCTTCGGATTTATATGACCGCTGCAGCATCTGGCGTCCGACTTCCAGATATTGTTCGCGTTTTTGCGCGCGCACAAACCGTCTGATCGCCGCACGAGCCTTTCCCGTCACGGCGAAACGTTCCCATTCGGGCGACGGAGTCTGCGTTTTCGACGTTAAGATTTCGACCTGATCGCCGTTTGTCAATACGGTGCGCAAAGGACGGATTTTACCGTTAATTTTAACCCCGACGCACCTGTTGCCGACGCCGGAATGAACGGCGTAAGCGAAATCAATCGCCGTCGCGTTTTTCGGCAAAGTAATTAAATCGCCTTTCGGAGAAAAACAAAACACCTGATCCTGGTACATTTCCATTTTGGTATGTTCCAGAAATTCTTCGGGATTATCGGACTGTTCCATAATGTCCAGCAATTCCCGCAGCCAGGCGAACTGCCGTCCGTCGGTTTTGTAATCGCCCTGTTTATAACGCCAGTGCGCCGCCAGACCGATTTCGGCGATATCATGCATTTCCTGCGTGCGGATCTGAATTTCAATCCTGTGTTTTTCAGGGCCGATAACCCCCGTATGCAGGGATTTGTAACCGTTTGGTTTCGGCGTCGATATATAATCTTTGTAACGTCCCGGCACCATGGGATATTTCGTATGAATAATCCCCAGAACATGATAACAGTCCGCGACCGTCGGCACGATAATGCGGAAAGCCATAATATCCGACAGCTGTTCAAACGTCGCGTTTTGCCGCTGCATTTTGCGCCAGATGGAATAAGGCGATTTTTCACGTCCCGTCACTTCGCATTGAATACCGGAATCTTTCAGATCGTTTTTCAGCGCTTCAATGATGCGGGCGACCAGATCTCCACCCTGTTCGCGCAGAAAAGACAAACGAACGTTAATCGATTCGTACGCTTCAGGGTATAATTCCTTAAACGACAGTTCTTCCAGTTCGTTTTTCATCTCCTGCATACCGATGCGTTCGGCCAGGGGAGCATAAATTTCCATTGTTTCGCGGGCGATGCGCTGCCTTTTTTCAGGCTTTTTATGGTATTTCAGCGTGCGCATGTTATGCACGCGGTCCGCCAGCTTGACCAACAGGACGCGGATATCTTCCGACATAGCCAGCAAAAGCTTGCGGAAGTTTTCAGCCTGTTTTGTCTGATCGGACTGCAGCTGAATACGGCTGAGTTTTGTGACGCCTTCAACCAGTTTTGCGACCTCTTCGCCAAACATCTGCTTGATATCGTCATAGGACGCGGCGGTATCTTCAATCGTATCGTGCAGCAAAGCCGTTACGATTGAAGCGTAATCCAGTTTGTATTCGGTCAGAATACCGGCAACTTCGACGGGGTGAGAAAAATACGGATCACCGGACGCGCGTTTTTGCGAACCGTGCATTTTTACGGCGAAAACATACGCTCTGTCCAACCCTTCCTCGTCGACATCGGGGTCATAGGACCGGACACGTTCCACCAGTTCGAATTGCCTCAGCATAACGACCTGCCCTTTTAAAATAAAAAGAGTCGGAAATTATTCTTCGGTCACTTCAAAGGAACCGGCCTGTTCAACGGCGGTTTCCGTATCGTTGATATAAGAAAATTCCGTATCCAAAGCGGCCAGTTCCGCATCGGCGGCCTTCATATTTTCTTCTTCGTCGGAAGGAACTTCCTCTTCTTTGACGAATTTCTGCATACCGGTCACCAACGCGTTTTCCAGATCCGGCAGATTAATTGTTTCATCGGCGATTTCACGCAAAGCGATAACAGGATTTTTATCGCGATCCTGTTCAACGGTCAGCGGAGCGCCGGCACTGATATTTTTTGCGCGCTGGGCAGCCAGCAGAACCAGTTCAAAACGGTTGGGGACTTTTAAAACACAGTCTTCTACGGTAACGCGAGCCATTTTTTAACTTCCAAAATCAAGAGTGTACACAAAAACCTTAAGGCTTATTGTTATATCGTTAATTTACAAAAAAATGCAAGTCTATTCTTTATAAAAAAGCGGTTATTTTTCAATATCGGGGGCATGGAAATAAAATCAGCTTGGCAGAATGACAATTTCGATTTATCTTTAAAAGGTGGTTTAAAAAAATATATATTTTTGAAAGGATTACCTTAATGCGTTGCTATGCAGGTGAAAAAATCGCTTTGTTTATTGACGGTTCCAACTTATACGCCGCCGCCAGAGCTTTAGGATTCGACATTGATTATAAAAAGCTGCTGGATTTCTTTTCAACAAAAGGGCGCCTGATTCGCGCTTTCTATTATACGGCTCTGGTCGAAGATCAGGAATATTCGCCGATCCGTCCTTTGGTTGACTGGCTGGATTATAACGGTTACAGCATGGTTACAAAGCCGACAAAAGAATTCACGGACGCGATGGGACGGCGGAAAATCAAAGGAAACATGGATATCGAGCTGGCCGTCGATTTAATGGAAATGGCGGACAGTATCGACCATGCCATTTTATTTTCGGGCGACGGGGATTTCCGCAGTCTGGTTGAAGCCGTACAGCGCAAAGGCGTGCGCGTTACCGTCGTGTCAACGGTTCAATCTCAGCCGCCGATGGTCGCGGACGAACTGCGCCGCCAGGCCGATCATTTTACGGATCTGTCCGATCTGGTGCAGAACATTTCCCGCGGACCGCAGCAGACCAAAGGCGAACCGGATTTTTCCAAGGCTCAGTCTATCCTGTTCAGTGAAGTAGACTCAAATCTTGATGAAAAGACCGACTATGTCCCCTGATTTTGTCTGCCCGGATAAAACATGCCGTTTATGCCCGCGGCTGGCGGCGTTTTTGGATAAAAACAGACGGCTTTATCCCGATTTTTTCAACGCTCCGGTTCCTTCGCTGGGGGATTTAAATGCCGAGCTGCTGATTGTGGGGCTGGCTCCCGGGTTAAAGGGCGCCAACCGCACGGGACGGCCGTTCACGGGGGATTTTGCCGGCGATCTGCTGTATGGCTGCCTGCATGATTTCGGGTTTTCGACCGGCGTTTATCAGGCGCGCCCCGACGACGGCGTCCGTCTGCTTAACGCCCGGCTGACCAACGCCGTGCGCTGCGTTCCTCCGGAAAACAAACCGACAGGGGAAGAAGTCCGTTTTTGCGGACGTTTTCTGGCAGATGAAATCAACGCCATGCCGAATCTGAAGGTTATTCTGGTTTTGGGCGGCCTGGCGCATAACGCTGTTCTGTCGGTTCTGGGGCAAAAAAAATCAGCGTTTAAATTTGCCCATAACGCTCTGCATACTCTGAACTGGAACGGGCGGCAGATAAAGCTTTTGGACACGTACCATTCGTCGCGTTACAACGTCAATACAGGCAAACTGACGCCTGAAATGTTCGTGGCTGTTTTCAAAACGCTGGCCGAAATAACAAAAGACTAATTCCACGGGGAATGGTTTGAAGAAACCGAACCGAACAGTCCGCCGGACGGGTTCGGTTTCTTTTTAGGCGGATTAAGCGGCATATTGCCGCCGGATAAAGCTTTAATCCGCTCAGACAAAGGCGGGTGCGTTGAAAACAATTCCAAAAAGGACGGCAGATCCACAATGCCGAAAGCTTTCATTTCGGACGGCAACGGCTTGACGTCTGTTGTCCCCAAAGCCTTTAACGCTTCAATCATATCCTGCGGGCCGCCCAGCAGTTCCGCCGCGCCGGCGTCCGCACGGTATTCGCGGTGACGGGAAAAAGCGCAGGCGATAATACTTGCCAGAATGCCGAAAACGATTTCAAAAATCTGAACCGTAAAATAATAGCCTATTCCTCCGGAACGGCGCCGTTCGTTATCGTTTTTGCTTGAATTTAAAAAGACGGCAGCCACACGGGCAAAGAAAAAAACAAACGTGTTTAAAATGCCCTGCACCAACGTCATTGTCACCATATCGCCGTTTTTGACGTGCGACATTTCATGGGCCAGAACGGCACGTATCTGCGCGCGCGTCATGGACTGCATCAGCCCCGTCGACACGGCGACCAGAGATTCGTCCCTGAAAGCTCCCGTAGCGAAAGCGTTCGCAGACCCCGGATAAACGGCGACTTCCGGCATTTTTACGCCGGCGGCTTCAGATAATTCGCGCACGGTCCGTACCAGCCAGATTTCCTCCTGCGTTTGCGGATTGGTAATCGTTCTGGCACCGGTCGACATTTTCGCAATGGATTTTGACATCATCAACGAAATAAAAGACCCGGCAAAACCGAATATTGCCGAAAAAACAAGCAGCTGCGTATAATCAATTCCTTCCGCCGTCAGCCATCTGTCAATGCCGAACACGCGCAGCAGAAAACCGATCGTCATCAAAACGACGAAGTTTACACACAAGAACAACCCTATTCTTTTAATCATGCAGACATCTCCTTCGGCTTGTTTTTTTGCAGACGTATGGATTTTATAATAAAGATCAGACACAGAAAAGCAAATCCGATCCCGCAGTACAGCGCAAAGTGATAAGAAGAAAGCAAAGCTTCCTTTTCCGTATTTCCCTGCTCTGTCAGATAATTTTTATACGTTTCAAAAATTCCGACGGAAATGACGCTGCCCATTGCGATTCCCGTATTGCGGAACAAGGACAAAATACCGCTGGCCATACCGGTGCTGTCTTTGGGCGTCGCGTTCAAAATAGCCGTATTGACGGACGGTTGGAAAAAAGCGTTGCCGACCCCCATAACGATCTGCATCAGAACCAGAGCCGCCGCAGGCGTGGACAAGCCGGTTCTTGAAAACAAAAACAACCCTGCCCCCAGAAGTATCATGCCGGCAATCATTCTTTTCTGCGGGCTCAGAGTGCCCGTCGATACGGCGGTAATCAGATAGAACAGCGAAAACGGCAAAATCAACAGCCCGGTCAAAGACGGCGAATTGTCTAAAACACCCTGAGAATAAAACGGGAAAAGAATCGTATTGGGATACATCGCCAGATAAGAAACCATCAAAGCCAGATTGCCGAACAAAAATGCCGGCGAAACAAATAAATTAAAACTGACCAGCGGCGCTTTTGTCCTGTTTTCGTGACGCACAAATAAAAACAGACAGAAAACAACCAGCAGAACGGCACCGCCGGTTTGCGCCGAAACGATCCCCCATGCGGGCGATTCGGCGATCATGAACAACAAAGAAGCCACGCCGGCCATTAAAAAAACGGTTCCTTTAACGTCTATCGGCGCTTTCTTTAATTTATATCCTGCCGGAATAACCCGCGCCGCCAAAAACACGCCCAAAAAAGAAATCAGGCAGCTGGGCAGAAATATGGCGCGCCAGGAAAAAACTTCCATTAAAAAACCGCTGATTGACGGCGCCGTCATACCGGCCAGATGAGTGACCGCCCCCATAAACCCCAAAGCCTTGCCACGCCGGCGTCCTTTAAAAACAGACGAAACGATGCTGAACGAGTTTGAAATTAAAATCGACCCGCCCAATCCCTGCACTGTTCTGGCGAACAGCAGCATACAGAAATTAACCGAAAAATAGGATAAGCAGGCTCCCGTACCGAAAATCAAAAAACCGCATGTGTATAATTTTCTGCGGTTAACCATATCCCCCAGCCGTCCAAAAAACGTCAAAAGACTGGTTAAAATAATCTGATACGACAACATGATCCACTGCACCGCCGAAACAGACAGTCCAAATGCCTGCGAGATTTTATACAGAGCAATGTTGACGGAAGAAAAATCCAACATTCCGATAAAGTTGCCCAGCGACGTTACCGCAAAGATGACCCATTTAATCGTACCGGCTCGCATTTTTCCCCGCGTTATGCTTTTTCGATCTGGAAATCTTCTTCATAATCAACATGATGACGCAGCCCGCGGTAATGATTTAATCCCAAAATACGGGAAGCGTAATCAATATTTTTAACCTGGGAATGATACAGATTAATCAGTCGTTCCTTTTCTCTGACGACGTCTGAAATATCAATGTAATGCGTCGGAGCGCATAAAGTATTCCATATTTCATAATAAACAACACTGCCCGTAAACGGACGGGTGCGGCACAACCGTTTGAACAGACAGCTGACGGCGACATGGTCTTTGTGAAAATCCATCGGGTGCGGCATTAAAATATAATCATACTCTTTAAAATCCAGCGTCGCGAAATCCCTGAAACAATCAATCAGTTTTCCGTCTTCCACATTCAGCATTTTAAAGTTTTTAACGGCGTAATGGGACATAACTTCTTCAAATTCTTTTTTACGGATTTCAATCATTTCCGCCGGTTTTACGGCTGAATCGCCGTGTCGCCCGTCCGTCAGCAGGACAACGTCGCACTGCGCGCCGTATTTTAACAAAAATCCCCCGCAGCCGATCGTTTCGTCGTCGGCATGCGGCGCCAACAGTAAAAAACGATCCGAAGGCTTGATTTGCCACGGCTGCGCTTTTTTGCAATCCGGCATATCGTATCCGTAAATTTTCTTTTTGAACCACAATTTTATTTTTCGCATTCCCATTTTCTTTCTCCCTTTTTTGGGCAGGGTAATTCCGATTTAACGAAAAATCAAAAGTTTTTCCAGTTTTCAATAAAGGCTTAATTTTTTCAATCTATGCTAAAAGCCAGTCCAGACAAAAAGAAAGGTTTAAAATTATGAAAAAACTTTTATTTGCAACCGTTTTTACATTGGCCTCATTTTCCGTACAGGCTCAGGAACAGGCAAACACCTCTTATCCCGAAACGCGTACGTACGCCGACATCACCAACCCCTTTTACATTCCGGAAAGGGGGTTTATGGCAGATACAAATTTATCTTACACTCGAGAAAAATTAGATGCTTCTATTAACGCTCCACAAGCTCAGACAGGCTATCGTTTTTTAAAAAACGCCAAAAATTTTGAATTATCCGAGACGCTAACTTACGGCATTACCGGAACATGGGCCGTTTACGGAACATTTGCTTATGACTGGACAAAAAAAGAAGGAGCCGCGTCTTTCCGCGATTGGTCGTGGACGATTGGAACAAAGGTCAATACGATTGACGAAGCCTGGCGCGTACAGATCGGGGCCGATGTTACACGGACAGACTTTACAAAATGGAAAGGCGTTATTAACGAAGATCAAAAAGACACGCACCTGTATTTAATGGCCGGAACGGAAACGGGTGAAAAAGTCTTTGCCTACACGCGAATTGACTATCACAACATTGATTACGGCAATGAACAACAATATGACGAATTTAATGTGGAAGGCGCCCTGCATATTCTGGCAGGACAACAGACGACGGCCGATGTCGGCCTGCGCTTTACCTGGGATACGCTGGATCATGTCCGCAACAAAGACCTGACGTTTTTTGCCGGCGGTTATATGAACATCTATCAGAATATGGCTTTAGGCGTTACGGCTGACTATACTCTGGCCAGCTCTAATAATATCAAAGAGCCGTATTCCCCGGACAACCAGGGAACTTATACGTTAGGATTTAACGTTAAATACGAATTCTAACTGATTGATTTTAATGAAAAGGCGGTAAAAAAACACCGCCTTTTTTAATACCTTTTCCGTCGGTCGGGATCAATCCCTTTCCATGCCAGAACCGGTGCGGACGATAACTGCTTTGTGATCATTTTTTTGCCCGTTCACGCGACGCATCAGCGAAGTAATCAGTGTTTCTTCTAAAAACGGCTTTATAAAAAAAGACGCCGCCAGCCAAAATATACCGACAATTCCCAAAAAAAAAAAGAAGATCGGATTCAACCGTTTTTGATTCTTCCGGAACGATTTTTTTCCAAACAGGAATAAAACAGGCCGCCATAAGAATATAGCACGCGGCAGAAAAGCCCCAGTTTAAATACCGAAAGAACGACAGTAAAAACTATTTTTAAAAACTTATCCATTCTGTGCTCGGAATACCCTGCTCTTTTTGAAAAAAACGGGCGAAAAAACACCCGTTTAAAATTATCTGCCGCCGGCTTTCAGTTTCTTTTCCAAAGAGCGCATTTTATTCAAACGTCTTTCCGTATCGCTGCGTTTTTGAACTTCAATCATGCGCGCCATAAATCCTTTTGTTCCTTTTCGCTCTTTGCCTTCCTTGTTTTTGGAAGAATAAAGCGCCAAGCTTAATTCAACGGATTTATCAATCATTTTTAACACGGGTGAGCCGATAAATTTGTTATCTTCCGCTTTTTTCAGCCGCTCCATGCGCCTGATCAGCTTTAATTCCGTTTTTGTCAACGGATCTATCATTTCGACCGTTTTTTGCAGATGTGCCAAATCTTCTTTTAAATCAGATGCTTTTAACGGATTTTGATTCAGCTTTTTCGCGATCGGTTCCGCAACTGACATATTCCAAAAAATTGTTCCGTTTTCATCGCGAAGCCGACCGACTACACCTTCGGCCGTTCCCTGCGCGCTGATTTGCCAGTCTAAATTCATATAGGCGTCAAGCAGAGCATTCTTTGAAAGCAGCTTATTTTCTGCGTCGGCCGCATTTTTTTGGGTGTGTCCCGGCCGCAGCATACGCGCCCGGACAGAGCTTTTTTCCCGTAACGTTTCCAATTTTGCAATCTTTTTTAAATCGCCTTTATATCCTTCACGGTTTTTAATTTCCGCCAAACGCCGGGAAAAAGACTTTTTATCAGATTGATGCAGATTTAATTTATCCATAACGAAATGCCGGCTGGCTCCGTACGCTCTGGCCGACAAAGCGGTTATCGTCAAAGCGACCGGAACAGCCCCCAATGTTGCTTTTCCCGCGATTTTACCCAGCTTTGTATTGGCTGCGGCTTTGTTGATAACCATCATTTTTTCCAAAAAGGACGGCGGTTCGATCATTTCCAGCTGTTTTTCGGCGTATTGTTTGTATTTCGGCAGATTCACGTCTAAATTCGCACGAAAAGTATCACCCCATATATTGGAAACGTTTGAAAAACCGGACAGGCTCATTTTGCAGTCGCCGGACAAATAAGATTCCAGAACCTTATCCCCTCCGTTTGGCATAGAATCATAACGTTCCGCGTAATTCAGCTCTCCGCCGCCGTTTCCTTCCCCCGAAAACAACCCTTTGAAAGCTCCGTTTCTGCTGAGAAGATAGAATGCCGCAACATTTGTCATCGGCCGCCCTTTCCTTTTATGATCTTTTAAATCGCATCTACCGCTTTTTCGGCAAATGATTCTTTGTCGATCACCGCTTCATAATAACGCTTGAAAACGCCGGCCGGATCCGTAATCTTACCTTCGTCAAGATCAACGACTTTATCTAAATCTATTTCAACGACCAGACATTTTTCAGCCGTGCGCAGATAATCTATAATTTCGTCAGACACACCTGTTATGGCGCAGCCGGAATCAGAAGTCCTTTTAAAGAACAGAGAATGTTCAAACAAATAACTGATTTCCGGTTTTTCCGCCTCTCCGGCCAATTCCGGCAAAAAAACCGTTACTTTACCGTCTTTGTTGACCGCAAACGCCGGTGAAGGAATTTCGTTTAACAGCATTTATATCCTCCCGTAACAGATAATCAGCGACCGTTTTTCTTCAGCGCGGAATGCAAATCAACCATTTTTTGCAGCCGTTCATCAATAATGGAACGTTTTCTGACGTCATTCAGACGTGCCATCAGATTTGTTTTTCCGAAATCTTTGTTTTCCTTTTTCTTTTCAGTCATATACAAATCAACCGTTTTGCTGACGGCTTCAACCAGCGGCTGGCGGGAAGACAATGAATCCCGCCCCGAATTATTCAGCTGATAGAGCTGTTTTAATAAGGTCAACTCTGTTTTTGTCGGCGGCTCGATCATTTCCAAAGCCTTTGTGTAACGCGCCATATACGGCTCGATGCCGGCCGAAGTCGCGCCGCTTTGGGCTTCCCAGCTGCTTCCTTTTCCTTTTTCCAGATCCTGCGGATCTTTGTCCCGTACTGATTGATATACGACATAATGTCTGGTAAATGACAACATTTTATTGGCGGAAACTGACAGCGTTAAATCACCGTCCAGATATTCCGCCAGAACAGGGTGGCCGGAAATTTTAACTAAATCCTGATGTTCCGGTGAAGCCGCGACGCCCGCCTTCACCTGATCACGATCACGCAACAAAGACTTTAAAACGTTTTCTTTATTTAAAAAGTCCTGCTTTTCCTGTTTTTTGTTTTCCACTTTTCGAACGACGTCTTCTATATAAGGAAGATTTTTCAGATCTTTTTTGTATTCTTCGCGATGTTTAATATCGGCCAGACGTTCTGAAAATGACTGTTTGTTTTTATCCTTAGGCTTGTTTTTCAGATTTAACTTGTCCATGACAAATCCGCGGGCTGCGCCATACGCCCGGGCAGACAAAGCGACGACCCCCACCGCCGCCGGGACGACGCCCAGCGAAGCCGCGCCGGCAATTTTTCCTGATTTGGAAGCGGCCAAAGTTTTATTCGCGACCATCAGTTTTTCTAAAAATGACGGCGGTTCGATCATTTCCAGTTTGTTTTCGATAAAATTCCGATACTGCGCGGCCTCTTCTTTTTTCAGATTTTTTCCCTGAAAAGAAACTTCTTTGCCTTTTTTTGTCGTTATCTGAACCGAAGATTCCCAGTCCTGATCCGTATTCCAGACTAACTTTGCCCCGCCCTTTAAATAATTTTCGACCAGCGGACTGCGGAAAGGTGCGTCGGCAAACCGATCCGGAGAAGCGTTCCATTCTTTTTCCGCTTTTTCCTTACGTTTGTCTTTTATACGCTGCGCGACGCCTTCCGCCCCATAAACGGCAGAAGCGACAGTGCCGCTTAAACTGAAATCCACCTCAAACAGCCCCTTAAAGGCCCCTGAACGAGCTAAACCATATACTGCAGCAAAATTAGACATAATCGAAGCCCCCTGCTAAAAAGAAACAATTAAAGATATAGTAGCAGTTATAGACAAAACAAAGCAAGTCTTTTTTTAAGAAATTAAAAAGAAAAAGGCGGAAAAGCAAGATATTCCCGCCGAAAACAGAAAATATATAGACAAAAAGCAAATTTGTCTAAACCTCTATCGCATCAACTGCTTTTTCCGCAAACGATTCTTTGTTTACCGCCGCTTCGTAATAACGTTTAAACACATCAGCCGCATCAGACAAACGGCCGTCGTTCAAATCAATAATCTTGTCCAGATTCATTTCGATAATCAGCATCTTGTCTGAATTATGCAGGTGCTCAATAATGTCTTCGGGAACGCCCGTAATCGGGCACCCCGTCCCCGGCATGCGTTTGAAAAACAAAGCTCCGTCAAACAAATAACTGATTTCGGGATTTTCCGGTTCCCCGGCCAGTTCCGGCAAAAAAACCGTTACTTTTCCTTCTTTGTTTACCGCAAATGCCGGAGAAGGCAGTTCGTTTAACAACATTATTCCCTCCCAAACAACAAATAAAATACAAAAAAGGGCTGGAAACAAACTGCCAGCCCCTTTTTCCGGTTATTTCGCCGCTCTGTCCTGTTCAATGATGATTTTCAAAGCATCAACGGCGACGCGGACGGCAGCCGAAGTATCTTCGGACATTTTCTGATCCAATCCGGCGGCTTCGCGTTCTTGGTTCCAGATCACATGGAAACAGGACCCGCAACGGCATCTGAGCGCGTCGGCAACGACGAACAAAGCGGCGGATTCCATTTCACTGGCTTTAACGCCCAAACGTTTCCACGCTTCCCATTTTTGCAACAATTCATAGGAAACGGGCATTTTAGCCGGACTATGCTGGCCATAGAAAGCGTCTTTGCATTGAACAACACCTGTATGCGTTGTTTTGCCCATGGCCAAAGCCGCCTGACGCAAAGCAATCGTGATATCCAGATTGGCAACGGCCGGATATTCGATCGGCGCGTATTCGACGGAAGTATGTTCAAAACGGATCGCGCCTGTCGCCACAACGATATCGCCGGACTGCACGTCCAGATCAATTCCGCCGCAGGTTCCCGTACGGATAAACGTATCTGCGCCGATATTATGCAGCTCTTCCATAGCGATAGAAGCCGAAGGACCGCCGATCCCCGTTGAACAAACAGAAACCTTTTCCCCTAACAAAGTCCCCGTATAGATGTTATATTCGCGGTTTTGCGCAACATGATGGGGATTGTCAAACAATTTGGCGATCGATTCACACCGTCCCGGATCCCCCGGCAAAATGACATAACGGCCGACATCGCCTTCGACACAGTGGATATGAAACTGCTTTTCTAGCTTCTGCATAAAAACCTCTCTTGAAATAAATGAAAAATATGATGAATTCATATTGTTAGGATCAGTGTATATGAAAAAAATTCATAAAACAAACAGTTAATTACAGCCTTCATGAAAGGTGTTTTCTTTATTTCTCTTTTAATTATGCCGGCTGTCTGATAACATGTTTACGAGTTTGAAATCAAACTCAGGGCGTCAGAAACCCTTTCATCAATAGCCGCTTTGTGTATGGCGGCCAATAAATTATACGCCGAATCTGTCCTTAACGGGCGGATTTCGGCGAATAAGGCTATGAGCTGAATAAGCCGAGCCGTCTTTATTGATGAACGGTTTCTGAAAATCCGCCCACCTGAAAAGGTGGGTTTTGTTTTGTTGCAACAATAAGGGATCTTCAGAAATGAAAAAAATCACTTTTTTCTTTATTTTCACGCTGCTTTTTCCATTAGCTGCAAAAGCGCAGGACTGTGGGAACGGCCGTTGGGGACCAAACTGCGGCACACCTTGTTATGCCGGCTGCAAAACGTGTTCCGGCGGCAATCCGAACCAATGTACCAGCTGTCCGTCAGGAACATTTCTTGTGCCGGAGAGCAATCCGAACAACACCAACTGCAAAAGCTGCAATTCTCTGCACCCGATTTCTAACGGATATTGCACTTCCTGCACGCAGTCGTCCTGTTCGGCGGTTACAAAGTCAGCGGAAAAAGCTGCGTTAAAATTTCGTGTTCAGCCGGTCAGTATTTATCCGGCAACACTTGTTATTCCTGTCATGTAACCTGTAAAACTTGTACCGGATCATCAATGAGTAACTGTACCTCCTGTTATGACGGCCTTGAACTGAAAAACGGACAATGTATCAGAACAAGCTGCCCTGAAGGACAATATATCTCCGGTATTTACAGTCAGAATTGCTCCGCATGCGATCCGTCCTGCAAAACATGCAGCGCAGGAGGCGAAAACAACTGTACCTCTTGCCCGTCCGGATCAATCCTGCAAAACGGCAAATGCGTTCAAGGCAATACCATCGGCAAATGCCCGTCAGGAACGACAAAATCTTCAGACGGCTGCTGTTGTGTGCCGAATGTATAAAAGGAGGGTATCATCATGAAAAAATTTTTATTCTTTTATGCCGTCATATTTGCTTTTATATCCTGGCAGAATGAAGCGCAGGCAAAAGCGGTTAAGTTGGGGCGCGGAAACGCTTATTCCGTCGCCGCTGACACAAAATTAAACAACGGCGCGGGATCAGCAAAAGTAGACACGGAAAAAAAATGCGACAGTTCCTGTTCAACCTGCGATACGGCGACAGGAAAATGCACCGGATGTCCGACGGGAAAAAGGCCTGACGGCGCACGGTGTGTCGATAACTGTTATAACGTGACATGTTCGGATACAAAATTCACCACCGTGAATATGGGAACTTCCTGCTGTTGTGAAACTAATCCGGACACTGCCCCGGATCCGATTACGTGCCCCGCAAACTGCGCGTCGTGTTCTTCTTCGCAGTGCACCGCTTGCAATAGCGGATATAATCTGGAAAACGGTCAGTGCGTCAAAGCAGAATGTGCTTCCGGCCAGTTAAAGATTGGCGGACAGTGCGTCGAATGTGTCTTCGGCGGCGACAGGGACTGCAGCACCGGTCCTTACCACCGTTTAAGCAACGCTACATGCTGTAAACTGCCTGTCGGCTGTACGGGATTTACAAACTTTGACCTCAGCTGCACCGGCTGCCTAAGCGGTTACAGTTTGCAAAGCGACGGTTCATGCAAAGAAATGAACTGCCCGGCAGGAACGTATATCGGATCAAACCCCGCAACCTGTATTGCCTGTTCGCCGGGAACTTATACTTCAAAGGCGAACGAAACATCATGCAAACCTTGCTCTGATCTGTTCGTCGGCAGCAACGGCGGTACAAAATTTACATGTACCAGCTGTTCGACAACAGGCATCTGCACCGGTTCTAACAGCGGCAGCGGGTCAACGTCATGCCCGGCAGGAACAACATACAAAACAAACGTCAGAGTATGCAGCTCCAATACAACCACATACTCCGGCTGTGTTCCTGATGATTTCGGAAGGTCGTGCACCAACAGTTCTCAATGTTCAAGAGGATTGTGCGCTCCGTGCTATACTTCTTCCGGACAATATGTAGCGCAGGGATCAACCTGCAGATGATCGTCATCTGAAGAAGCTCGCGTGCCCGGCACGCTGGCTTCCGGTTACAGCAAAGCAGCCTCTTTTTAGAGGCTGCTTTTTTATTGCCGATAAAAAAGCCCCCGGTTTCCCGAGGGCTTTTTGCTTTACTTAACCAAAAGAACTTAAGCGTTCTTTTCCGCGGCCAAATGTTCGTACAAACGACGGCGTTCTTCCACCTGTTCCTGAGCAAACTGAACCAGACGTTCATAACGTTCGGGATCAGCTTTCTTAACGATCTGGAAGCGCGTTTCGTTTGCCATATAGTCGGCCATGACTTTTGTCGGCGCTTTAGAATCCAACTGCAAGCCGGGCTTTCCTTCGGCGACGCGACGCGGGTCGAAACGATACAACGGCCAGAAACCGGATTCGACAGCGGCTTTCTGGTGTTCCAGACCCTGTTCGCCGATTTCGTAACCATGCGCGATACAATGCGAATAAGCAATGATCAAAGACGGTCCGTTAAAGGATTCGGCTTCAACGAAAGCTTTAATCGTCTGCGCGTCGTTTGCGCCCATAGCCACCTGCGCGACATAGACGTTTTCGGAAGACATGGCGATCATGCCCAAGTCTTTACGCGGAATGGCCTTACCGGCAACGGCGAACTTCGCGGAAGCGCCGATCGGTGTCGCTTTGGACTGCTGACCGCCGGTGTTGGAGTACACACCCGTATCCATGACCAGAACATTGACGTTCTTGCCGGAATACAGGACGTGGTCGATACCGCCGTAACCGATATCGTAAGCCCAACCGTCACCGCCCAACATCCAGACGGACTTTTCAACAAAGTAATCGGCAACACCGTTCAACAATTTTGCCTGATCTTTGTTCATGCCGGCCAATTTGGCTTTCAGAGCTTCGACGCGTTCGCGCTGCGCTTTGATTTCGGCTTCGTTTGTCTGCGGAGCCGTCAAAATCGCGTTCACGAGATCACCGCCGATATCGCTTTCCAGATCTTTGATCAGCTGTTGAGCAAAGTTTTTCTGGAAATCGACGCCCAGACGCATACCCAGACCGAATTCGGCGGCGTCTTCGAACAAGGAGTTCGACCAAGCCGGACCGCGTCCGTTAATATCTTTGGCGTACGGGGTTGTCGGCAAGTTACCGCCGTAAATCGAAGAACAACCCGTTGCGTTGGCGATCATCAGACGGTCGCCGAACAACTGCGTCAACAATTTAACATACGGGGTTTCACCGCAACCTGCGCAAGAACCGGAGAATTCAAACAACGGGCGCAACAACTGAACGTTCTTGACCAGTTTCTTTTCAATCTTTGTACGATCGACATCGGGCAAAGACATAAAGAAGTCGAAGTTCTTCTTTTCCTGTTCCAAATGCGGAGCGATCGGTTCCATATTGATCGCTTTTTTGGTCGGATCTTCTTTGTTTTTCGCCGGACAAGCGCGCGTACACAAAGAACAACCCGTACAATCTTCCGGAGCAACCTGAATGATCCAAGCGGAATCGGCGAAGTCCTTCCCTTTGAATGCGGCGGACTTAAAGCCTGCCGGAGCTTTCTTCAGGTCTTCGTTTGTCGCGACTTTCGCACGGATGGCGGCATGCGGACAAACCATGGCGCACTTACCGCACTGAATACACGTGTTCGGATCCCAGACAGGAATGTCGGAAGCGATGCAACGTTTTTCATACTGCGTTGTCGCCGTCGGCCATGTCCCGTCAACCGTCCAACCGAAATCGGAAACTTTCAGTTCTTCGCCCTTGCCTTCCAAGATCTTTCCGGCAACCTTGCGAACCAGTTCCGGAGCCGTTTCGGGAACACCCGGCAAACGATGAACTTTGGAAGTCGGCTTTTCAGTGACTTTGATTTCATGCAAGTGCGCCAAAGAAGCGTCAACGGCAGCAAAGTTCTTTTCAACTAAAGCCTGACCTTTTTTGGAATAGGTCTTTTCAATGGACTTCTTAATGGCGGCGATCGCTTCGTCACGCGGCAAAACGCCGGACAAAGCAAAGTAGCAGGTCTGCATGATCGTGTTGATACGCCGTCCCATACCGGTTTGCTTGGCGACTTCAACAGCGTCGATCGAGTACAGTTTCAAGTGTTTCTTGATGATTTCTTCCTGAACTTCGACCGGCAGATTATCCCAGACTTCTTCGGCTTTGAACGGAGCGTTCAACAAGAATACGGCGCCGTCTTTCGCCTGAGCCAACATATCGATCTTTTCCAAGAACGGGAAATGGTGGCAAGCGATAAAGTCCGCTTTATTGATCAAATACGGAGCGTTGATGACATGGTTTGCGAAACGCAAATGAGAAGTTGTCATCGCGCCGGACTTCTTGGAGTCATAAACGAAGTAAGCCTGACCGTAGGTACCGTCTTCACCGGCAATGATCTTGATCGAGTTCTTGTTGGCGCCAACCGTACCGTCGGCTCCCAAACCGAAGAAGATAGCGCGTTTAACGTCTTCGTCTTCGATATCGAAAGAATTGTCGACGTCCAAAGACAGATGTGTCACATCGTCCGTCAGACCAACCGTAAAGCGTGTTTTCGGTTCGGCTTTTTCAGCGTTTTCGAACACGGCTTTAGCCATGGCCGGCGTATATTCTTTGGAAGACAATCCGTAACGACCGCCGATGACGCGCGGCATGGATTTCAATTTTCCTGCGGCATAAGCGTCGGCAACGGCGGCGACAACGTCCAAGAACAACGGTTCACCTTCGGATCCGGCTTCTTTCGTACGATCCATAACGGCAATCGTTTTAACCGTTTCAGGCAGAGCTTTAATCAATTCTTCCGCCGGGAACGGACGATACAGATGGACTTTGACAACGCCGTACTTCTTGTCTTTCAGATGAGCAACGGTGGCTTCAGTCGTATCGGCGCCGGACCCCATGATCACAACAACCTGTTCGGCATCTTTGGCACCGACATAATCGACCAGATGATACTGACGACCGGTGATTTTGGCGTATTTATCCATAGCTTCCTGAACGATTGCGCCGCATTTTTCGTAATACGGGTTGGCCGCTTCACGGATCTGGAAGAAAACGTCCGGATTCTGAGCCGTACCGCGTAACACGGGGTGATCCGGCGTCAAAGCGTTTTCACGGTTGAAGGTTGTCGGCAACCCTGCAACAAATTCACGCAACTGATCATCGGAAACGGTTTCGATTTTGTTGATTTCGTGAGACGTACGGAAACCGTCAAAGAAGTGCATGAAGGAAACGCGGGATTTCAGCGTTGCGTACTGGGCAATCGCGGCCATATCCTGAGCTTCCTGAACGTTATTGGAGCACAACATGGCAAAACCGGTCTGGCGGCAAGCCATCACGTCGGAATGATCGCCGAAGATGGACAAAGCATGCGTTGCCAAAGCGCGAGCTGCGACATGCATAACGAACGGCGTCAATTCGCCGGCGATTTTGTACATGTTCGGGATCATCAACAGCAAGCCCTGAGACGCCGTAAAGGTCGTTGTCAGCGTACCGCCCTGCAAAGCGCCGTGAACAGCGCCGATCGCGCCGGCTTCGGACTGCATTTCGTAAATTTCGGGAACCTTGCCCCAGATATTTTTAACACCCTGAGCCGCCCAAGCATCTGCCCATTCGCCCATCGGTGAAGACGGGGTAATCGGGTAAATGACGGCCACTTCATTCAGACGATGCGCAACGCCGGCCGCAGCTTCGTTTGCGTCCATCATCTTCATTTTTTGGTTTTTATCCGCCATGGATTTTTTCTCCAAGAAGTAAAATGAAAAGATTGAAAAAGAAGGGAATACTTTCCCAGCACCTGCAAATCAGACGCTGAAAGACTCCCCCGATTTGCGGGCATAACTGTAGCGCAGATAGGCTGAAGCTTCAACCTTTTTTTTAAAGGTTTTTTCCTGCCGTCATTCCAAAGTCCGCCCGTTCGGCGTCGTATACAGACGGCATAAAATCATCACCAGATCAGCCAAAGCCCACGGCCCTGTAATGATCGTTCCGACGCCCGTAAAACCGCATAATAAAAAGAACCGCCCTTCTCTGCCGTACCCGGTATAAAAGCGGTGCAGGCCGAGTATGCCGAAGAACAGGCACAATAAAAAAGCGGGCCAGAATTTTCTGACATAGCGCGGGTCTGCCGGATTCGTTTTTTTCCACATCGTTCACTGCCTTTTTATTCCACAATGAACAAAGCCCGCCGGCCGGGCAAGATAAGAAAAAGTTGAGATGTTTATTTTCTGCGGTTTTTCAGCTGCTCAACAAACGCTAGGTTTTCTGTTGTCGAAACAAAAGAAGCGCCTTTGTATAAAAATTTAAAACAGTTTTTGGCTTTTCCGCACGTCAGATGAAACAACGCCCTGAAAATCTGTCGTTTAAAGGCTGATTTCCGTTTGAAGCAATCGGACAGGCGAGACACAATCGCGTATTCTTCCGCGTTTTGTTTGATCTGATCGGTCAAATTCGCGTACGCCGCCTTGTTTTTATCCCAGTAAACGTTTCCCCATGCTTTTAAAAAATCCGTAAAAGGCTCCGTATTATCTGCGGCGGGCGGAACCATATCCAAATCCGAAAAGGCCTGTCTGACAAATTCGGTGACATGCCAGAAAAACGGCCCGTCTATAAAACCGGTTTCGACCGGCGAATAAAACGCGTCAACATAACGACAATCAATGTTTCTCAGTTCGTTCAGACAAGCCTGCACCGGCAAAGCCACAGATATCCTGTTCAAAATGATCAGACGGCGCCGTTTAGATCCCGAGGGGGGGGGCGAACAAAATATTATGAGCCAAAGTCCCGGCCGGAGCGGCGATTTCGGACGCTCCTTTTAAAACGGCAATTTGTTCTTTCAGCGTCATTTTTTCGGGATAAACGACATGGTATCCGTTCATTCGAAATGCCTGTTCCAGCTTTTCTTCACCGAAGCATTGAAAATCCAGCCCCGTCCATTTGTTTTTGCTTAAATACACTTTGTCATAGCCGGCGGCTTCCACCCGTTTGACGATCCGATCAAACGGCATTAAAAACAACGGCGATATGCTGTCTGGCCGGCAAAAGACAAACGACGGTTCCGGAACCAGCACTTTTGTAAAACGCGTCGGCCGATCGATAAAAACGATTCTATCCGACACCCCCAATAATTCGAAAAAATCCGTAAAAACTTTGGACGGTTTGCGGGAAACGGCAAAAACAACCGGCGCTTTATCGCAGCTATTTTGTAAAACATACCATAGCCGGCAAGTGCTTTCGACCAGAAAATGCCCCCAATGTTCAAACAGATACCCGCCGTAAATGACGGTTTCGTCCCTTTTATCCGGATTATCAGGAATGATAAATTCGTCCCCCGGATAATCCCTTTTGGAAAAATCAACGGGAATATTACGACTGTCTAAAACGCCGATTCCTTTAAATCCGCCTTTTTGACGCAACAGGACGCAGCCGTCCGGAACCTCTGCAACGCTCAAAGGCCTGTCTTGCACATACTTTTTTTCGCAAACCGTTCGAAACGTGTTCAAACTGCCTTCATTGATATAAAATTCCGTCATGCATCGTCCTTTCAACAATAATGAAAGTTAATGAAATCTTTTCAGACAAACAAGTGAAAAGTTGACCGAACCGTTAAAGCGTATTAAAAAGAAGAAACCGTCTTTTGCATATCCCGTATAAAAACGGTGCAATCCCAAGATCCCAAAAAACAGACACAACAAAAAAGCGGGCCAAAAGCGTTTTACATATTTGGGATCTGTCGGTTTTATTCTATGCCATATCATGACTTCAGAATGAAGAAACTCTTTTTTATCCGCAATATAAAAAAAAAAGTTTATTTTCTGCTATTGGCAAATATAAAAAATTGGTCTATTTTCTGTTCGTATTTTACCCCTTGTAGGGTAGTGAGATCATTTTTTACTTTGTGACTGATATGAAGTTTTTTGTCTTCAGTTTCCTTTGTTTATTTATAATACTCTTATCTTTTATCGATTTTATTGCCTCGGATCCGATAACTGTTTTCAGTTTCGTGCTTATGTACGGAGACTTTTTTAAAAATATATCCACAATTGAAAAAAAATATTTTGTTCAAATACTTTCAATAACACTCCCGCTAATATTTATTTTATGGTGTCTTATTCCTTCTGTTTTTAAATATTTTCATATCTCCAAAAACAAAATAAGGAATATACTACTTATATTTTTAACAATATTTTTCACTTATTTGGCTTTTTTCAGAGTTGGAATACAAGTTTTATTCGTCATGTTTTTTAAAAATACTTCTTTTTACGAAGACAATTATATTCCTTATTCTTTAAGAAAAGAAAACATACCTCAAAAGAAAAAAAATTTAATTTTAATTTTTGCAGAATCTTTTGAACAATCTTACGCAGATCCGTCTTTATTTGATGCCCCTTTATTATCGAAACTCCCACGGCAACCGGGATTTTCTTTTTCAGAATTTCAACAGCTGAACGGAACAGAAAATACCATATCAGCTTTAGCAGCAGCTTTTTGCGGTATTCCGGTTATGCCTGTCTTACCGAGTTCTTTCCGGAACGAAATAAATTATACATTTCCTTCTGCCGTCTGTTTGACCGATATTTTAAATAATGCAGGATACGATACTTCCTTTTATTTCAGTTCAACAGAATATTTTTCCAACAAGGTTGATTTTTTAAAAGAGCATGGCGTTAATCATATTGCCGGATCAACAGTCATGCGCAGAAATGAAAACGACAACGGTTTGATGGATTTTTTGGCTGTCAAGGATTCCAGAACCTTTGAAGTTTTGAAAGAAAAAATACAGGAACTGGCTCAAAAAGAGACTCCTTTTTTTATAGGTGTGACTACGGTAAACACACATGAGCCCACCGGTTATTTGGAAGAAACTTGTAAAAGAACAAACTCTTCTGTTGAATTTGAAGATATTGTTTCTTGTTCTGATGATCAAATTTCCGACTTTATCGACTTTATCAAGACGACAAAGGTCTATCCGAATACAGCCATTGTTGTAATCGGAGACCATCTGGCACGAAGAAATCCTTTATATGACACGCTGGAAAAAAGTGAAAACCGTTTTATTTTCAATCGATTTGTGAATATTAATCTTCCGGTATCCACGGAAAGATCTTTTTCTATGTTAGATCTGGGAGCCACCTTATTGGAAATGTTGGGTTTTGTTTTACCTCAAAAAGGACTGGGACGTTCCTTATTATCTTCTCAGGAACCGACCCTGATTGAAAAATACGGCATCGAACACATACACGGCGAAATTCTGAAAAATTCGGCCTTTTATAAGAAACTGCTCAAAGAGCAACATATTGATCAACCGGGAAATAAAAAGGGACAATAATCAGCTATGCCTGATTTTAAATATGAAACCACTTTTATCGGAAAGCATTCTTTAATTGCCGGCATTGACGAAGCCGGCAGAGGTCCTTGGGCGGGGCCCGTTGTCGCGGGAGCCGTCATCTTTCCTCAATTAAAGATACCGGAACCTCTGGCGGAAAAACTTGACGATTCAAAAAAACTTTCCGCCGCAAAACGGGAAGAATTATTTAACGATTTGCACACCTGCGGCGCTTTGATCGGTTGCGGATCGGCAAGCGTTGAAGAAATTGACCGGCTGAATATTCTACAAGCCACTTTTCTGGCTATGCGCCGCGCCGTTTCTGCTTTACCCGCCATACCGTCATTTGCAATAATTGACGGCAACAAGGTTCCGCCCGGCCTGCCCTGCCCCGCGCAGGCGTTAATCAAAGGCGACGCTTTAAGTCTGTCCGTCGCGGCCGCTTCGATTATCGCCAAAGTCACGCGAGACCGGTTAATGGCGGATCTGGCCAAAGAATTTCCCTACTATGGCTGGGAAAAAAACGCCGGTTACGGCACAAAAGCGCATCAAAACGGACTGGCCGAACACGGTATATGCGTTCATCACAGGAAATCCTATGCGCCGATTAAAAAGTTTTTACAGGAGCTTTAAATGGCGCTGCGTATTTTTGTCAATCTGCTTCTGTCCGTTCTGTTATCCGCTTTTTTAACAATCCGGCGTTATTTTTGGTCGCTGACTCTTAATAATCTTCTCAGTTTTTTCTTGTATACCAATACTATTCCCGAAATTCCGTTTTCTTATTTCATATTAAAAAAATTTATACTCTGCGCAGTACTGCTCTTTATTCTTCTAAATTTTTTTCTTCCGTTTTTGCTGACGAAACTATTCCGTATAAATCGCAAAAAATGCTTTGGTTATATTTCATTATCCGCTTTTTGCCTGCTTTTGTTTTTTACCGTGCAGTTAATGCATAATATAAGCCTTTCTTTAGAAAAAACAGATATTTATGAAAATATGGCGCTTCAGATCACGCCGCCCGATCCCGCAAATAAAAAAAATCTGATCCTGATCATTGCGGAATCTTTGGAAAATACTTACGCCGACGAAAAATTGTTCGGCAAAAATCTGCTTTCCAGAATAAGTTCCGAAGCAAAATTAGGACAATATTACCAAACCGCGGGAACAGACAATACCGCATCTGCGACAACCGCTATTCTTTGCGGGATTCCGTCTACTCCCAAATTATCGGAATTCATACGTGGCAGTGTATCTTCTTCTTTTTCAAAATCAGTATGCATTTCGGATATTTTGCATCAACACGGATATGACAATTATTTTTACACAAGCGATTCTCTGCCTTTTGCAAATAAGAATCTGTTTCTGCGCCGGCATCATTTTGATGAAATCAAAGGCGCCGAAGAGCTGTATCAAACACCAAAAGACGCCGGACACAGCCACTTTAACGGGATTTCCGACACACGCCTGTTTGATGCGGCTTATGAAAAGCTGTCTTCTTTAAAAAGCGGCCGACCTTTCTTTATGATCATATTAACGCTTAATATGCATGATCCCGACGGCTTTCTTGAAGATAGATGCAAAACGGGAAACACAGACAAAAAAAGCGCTTTCCTTGATATCGTTCAATGTTCGGACAAACAAATAGCGGCTTTTATCAATAAAGTTCAAAAGCTTCCTCTTAAAGACACCGTTTTTATTATTGCCGGAGACCACCTGGCACGCCCCAATCCCGTTTTTTCCACATTAAATAAAAGCAATGACAGAATGATTTTCAGCGCGCTTGTTAACGCCGCCCCTCCCCCTGTCGAAAAACGCCCGTTTTTAGCTTGGGATATGGGAGCTTCTATTCTCAGTTTACTGGGATTCGGCGATAACGCAAAAATCGGATTAGGCGTTTCCCTTTATTCACCGGAACAAAATCTGCTGGAAAAATCGGGGGCGGAAAAATTAAATAAGGAACTGATGAAAAATTCGGAAAAATATAATGAGCTGCTGCGTAATTAAAAAAAATTTTCGTTGTTAATAAATTACTTACCTCTCGCGCCTATTCTGGTTTTCAGAAAACGTTTATCCAGAATGGTATGCAAGAGGTTTTTTTATGGCTGCTTTAAAAACGAATGTTATTTTACCGGGCGACAGTATTGAATTAATGAATTCCCTGCCCGAAAAATCCGTTGACATGATTTTTGCCGATCCCCCGTATAACATGCAGCTTGGCGGCGAACTTTTCCGTCCCGACAGTTCTTTGGTTGACGGCGTGACGGACGACTGGGATCAATTTGCCGACGCGCGCGCTTATGACGAATTTACATCGGCCTGGCTGACGGCGGCCAGACGCGTTTTAAAGGACGACGGCACGCTGACCGTCATCGGTTCTTATCACAATATTTTCCGCGTCGGCTATATCCTGCAAAATCTGGGGTTCTGGATTTTAAATGATATTCTGTGGATTAAGGACAATCCCATGCCAAACATGAAAGGCACACGCCTGTGTAACGCGCATGAAACGATGATCTGGTGTTCCAAAAGCCAAAACGCCAAATACACGTTTAATTATGAAGCCATGAAGGCTTTTAATGATGATAAACAGCTGCGCAGCGACTGGTACCTGCCGATTTGCAGCGGTCACGAAAGGTTAAAAGACGAAAACGGGGACAAGCTGCATTCGACGCAGAAACCGGAATCTCTGCTTTACCGCCTTTTGATGATGACGACAAAGCCGGGCGATATCGTTTTGGATCCGTTTTTCGGAACGGGAACAACCGGAGCCGTTGCCAAACGGTTGGGGCGCAGGTTTATCGGAATTGAACGTGAACAGCGTTATATCAAAGGCGCACAGGAACGCATCGACGCGATCATGCCGGTTTCCGATCTGGCCGCGCTGCAAATGTCCTGCAAGCGCAAAGAACCGCGTATTCCGTTCGGAACCGTTTTAGAATATGGTCTGCTGCAGGCCGGTGATTGGCTGTTTGACGCAAAGCAGCGTTTCGCGGCCAAAGTGCGTTCCGACGGTTCTCTGCTGGCCGATAACGTTTCGGGATCTATCCATAAAGTCGGCGCCGCTTTGCAAGGGTTGCCCAGCTGCAACGGCTGGACGTTCTGGCATTTTGAAAAACGACGCCATGACTTGGAAGTGATTGACACTTTGCGCCAGGAACTGCGGACAAAGTTGTTTGCGGCTTGACGTTTATAAATAGAAAGCCCGCTTCGGCGGGTTTTTTATTTGTTTCGCCTTTTCGGAAAAACTATTTTTTTAATGACATACGGGGCGCGGTGTATTAACCTGCCTTGCGAAATTATTGCGGAACGAAAAAAATGTCTTTTCAACAGAAATTCAAAGAACTGATTCAAAATCAAAACGCCGCGCAGCAGGAACTGTCGGCGGTAATTAATGATCTTTTAAAGGACGGAGCCGATCCGGCCGTTTTATTGTTTATTGCCGTTGAAGCCGATCATCTGCCGGCAGTAAAATACCTGATGGAAAACGGAGCCGATCCGTCCGAGATCGTTACGAACGGACGCAATGCCGTTTCTTTGGCGATTGACCGGGACAAATGGGAAATTGTTGAATATTTTCTCAGCAAAGACTTTAACCGCAGCATGATTTTTGCCGGTATAGAATGCCTCAGCCCGTTAATGATTGATTATCTGGAAAGCAAATACGTCAAAGTGCCGCATGAATTAAAATCAGACGACGACTTGGACTGGATCAATCAGATCAATTAACTTTTTTATGGTTCGGATTATCTGTCTTTACCGCCTGATCAATGAACTGATCCCATTTTGTAATCCATTGATTCAGCAATACCGTTTTTTCTGCGTCAGAAAGGGCGCTGTACTGAATTGAATTCAGGCACAGCTGTTTAATATCGCCCAGCGATAAATTCCAGAACACGGCCGCGACAAAAAAATCATAGGACAATCCGTCATTGCCGAACAGCATCGGATCGTCAGACCCCAGCACAATGGGGATACCGCGACGCATGTATTCAACAGCGGGGTGCAGCCTGAAATCACGGACAAATCCCAACATCTGGTTACTGATCGGCGCAATTTCCAACGGTATTTTTTCTTCGGCGAATTTATCTGTCAATTGCGGATAACGATACAGGTTCAGTCCGTGCCCGACCCGTCTGGATTTCAGCAGATAAGCGTCAACAATATTGCTGGAAAGAGGCAGGCGGCTTTCGCCTGCGTGCAAATATAAATCGCGCAGATGTCCCTGATTATACAGCACTTCAAAATCGGGCACGAATTTTGTCAGGGACAAAGAATTGTCTTCGTTTCCCGCCAGATCAAATCCGACAATAAAATCAACGGGGTTTTCAGGATCCGAATAATCCGCCGTTTGCTTCTTTATTTCCAGCATTTCATGATAAGCCCGCAATATTCTTTCGTTGTATTTATGTTTTCTTTTTGCGACGGTATAAATCACCTTTACGGAAAAATCGGGGTGATCCTTTTTGAATTCCAGATAAGCTTCTTTGAACACCGGCGCGCCCGGCGTTTTTTTGCTGGCTTTGTCTTTGAACAGCGGGAAATTCATACGTATTTCCATATGATCGATGTTATCGTCCGCCGCGTCCTGAAAAACAGCTTTATAATAAGCTTTATAAACGTCGGGATTGGCGTTAATAAACGACGTCAGCCTGTAATAAATATCGCGCAGCTGAAACCAGGAATAATCCGGAGAATGCAAATGCCACAACGACAGCAGTTTTTCCTTGGTCAAACCTTTGCTTTTTGCCTGATTAAACGGTATGAAACCGTCCGGGACTTCCGCGGGATCAAATATTTGCAACTTCCCCTGTTTTTTGCCTTTTTTCCAATAAACATAAGTGTTTTTTGTTTCGGCGGCCAGATCGTATAATTTTTCCGCGGGCAAAATAACCGGCGCATGAACATGCAGATTGGCGCCTTTAGGCATTTTACGGATCATCTGAAACAAATCCGATTTTGTTATATCCGGCTTTAATTTGGAAAAAAGCTGCGTAGAACTGCGATGTTTATTAATATACTCCCGCATATATTGTCTGAACAAACGTGCGACCCGTTTTTCCCTGACGGACAGCAGAGCGGAACCTTCCGTACTGTTTTCGATAATAATTTGTTTTTTAACAATATTATACCGGTCAAACGGAATGGTTCTTTCTTTTTCTTCGCAGGCAGCCAGAAAAGAAAAAGAAAGAATCAGAATAAGAGAAAGTACTTTTTTCATATTAAGCCGAACCGATTGATAGAGATGATTATAACAGGATAATCTATTTTAAAACATATTTAAAACATATTTAGCGTCATCACTCATTTTATCAATCGTCCAAGCCGGTTCCCAGACCAGCCTGACCGTCACTTTTCCCGTTCCGTCCAGTTTTGAAACGGCTTCAGCGACTTGTTTCGGCATCAATCCCGCAACGGGACAGGACGGCGCCGTTACGGTCATATCGATTTCGACGTCCCCGTCCGCCAGCTTGTCCAGTCGGTAAATCAGCCCCAAATCATAAACGTTTAACATCAGTTCAGGATCTTCTACGGTGCGTATGGCCGCGACGATCTCATCGACAGCCGCCTGCTTTGCCCCCGCCGGCAAAGGATCGCCCTGCGTAACGACATATTCGTCGCCGAAATTTATCATCGGCGCGTCGGGCATGTTTCCGCCCCACAGCAGACTTTCAAAATCCTTAAAATCCTCGGCGGACAGCCCGTCTGTTTCAGGTGTGGAAAAATCATTGTTTTCCGCGCTTTTTTGATCCTGAGGCGCGGAGATTGGAGCCGGCAGAGGAATTTCAAGAGTGCCGGTAAAATGAGTTAATTTTTTCAGTTCGTCTTCGACAACGGCCGGCGGTAAATTTTTAACAGCCTCCGATTCCTCAGAGGCTGTCTGTCCTTTTTGATCCGAAAGCTTTTTTTCTTCCATTCCCATTTCTCCACAAAGAACGTTTAAAAAACTTTATGCAACGCTTTTTACTGATTTTCAATCTTTATCTTTACGGAGAAAATTCCGGGAAAAGAAAATTATTTTTTCGCAGCGGCTTTGTAGCCTTTCGTTTCATTTTTCATTTCGTTCATGTCCTTTTCAGACATGCCGATCTTTTCGCCGCTTTGCGTCGGCCCGACGCGATCCGTCGTATCCGCGGAATGATCCATTGTTTTGTCAGCGGACTTTGAACCGCAGCCGCAACCTTTTTTTTCATTCATCATATTATCAACTCCTTTTGTAATTAAAGTTAAGTGAAGAACCGCTTAACTTTATGGAGTGCCCGAATGAAACTCTCAATATCGCTTTCAGTGTTATAAACTCCCAGCGACGCCCTGACAGAAACGGAAACGCCGAAACGTTCGTGCAGCGGTTGCGCGCAATGATGCCCCGTCCGCACGGCGACCCCTTCCTGATCCAGCACCATGGCTATATCCTGCGGGTGCGCGAAATCGGCGACAAAGCTGACGACGGCGGCCTTGTTATCGGAATTACCGATAATCCTGACGCCGGGAATCGCGCCGACTTCTTTTTGCATTTCGGCGCATAATTGGCGTTCATGCGCGTCAATCGCGTCCATGCCGATTGCACTGACATAATCAATCGCATGTCCCAGCCCGACCGCCTGCATAATGGCCGGCGTTCCGGCTTCAAACCGCGCCGGCGGTTCGGCCCAGACGCTTTTTTCAAAAGAAACGCTTTTGATCATATCGCCGCCGCCTTCAAACGGGGGCATTTCCTTTAAAATATTCAGTTTTCCGTATAAAACGCCGATCCCCGTCGGCCCGTAAAGTTTATGCCCGGAAAAAGCATAAAAATCACATTCCAGATCCTGCACGTCAACGGGCATGTGCGTCGCCGCCTGACAACCGTCAAGCAAAACAACGGCTCCGGCCCCGTGCGCGGCGCGAATAATATCTTTAACCGGGAAAACCGTTCCCAAAACATTGGAAACATGCGCTACGGAAACTAATTTCGTCTTGCCGCTTAACAGTTTCAGATACTCTTCAAATATAAAATCGCCCTTGTCGTCAACGGGAACGACTTTTATCCGGAATCCGATCCGTTCCTGCAAAATCTGCCAGGGAACAATATTGGAATGATGCTCTGCCTGCGACAAAATGATCTCGTCGCCGGCTTTTAAATTTGCCGCTCCCCAGGTATAGGCGACCAGATTAATCGAATCCGTCGCACCGCGGGTAAATACAATTTCCTTATCGCCGGCGGCATTGATAAAACGCCGTACTTTCTGCCGGGCCCTTTCAAAATTCAGCGTAGCCTTTTCCGACAATTCATACATGCCGCGGTGAACGTTCGCATATTCGTTCAAATACTGCGCCCGCATGGCGTCTAAAACGCATAAAGGCTTTTGCGCCGACGCCGCGCTGTCCAGAAAAATCAGCGGCTTGTCATGCACCGTCAAAGACAAAGCGGGAAAATCCGCCCTGATTTTTTCAACATCAAACGCCATCGTTCAACCCTTCAACCGCCAGCCGTTTAAATTCGTCGCGGATATTTTCGTCTTCAATGCCGTCCAGTACTTCGTTTAAAAAAGCCGTCGTCAGCAAATTCCGCGCTTGCGCGTCGTCAATTCCTCTGGTTTTCAAATAAAACAGCTGATCTTGATTAAGCGTTCCGATCGCCGAACCGTGGGCGCATTTCACGTCATCGGCATAAATTTCCAGCTGCGGCACGGCTTTGACCGAAGCATCGGAACTGAGCAACAGCGCGCGATGCTGCTGGGCGCCGTCAATTTCTTTGCGCTCATAGGGAATAAAAATACCGCCTTCAAACACGGCCCGACCTTGTCCGCCGACAGCGCCTTTTACCAGCTGGCGCGAAACGGTTTTGTCTGCATTGTGGCGCACGTCCGACCGGATAACCGAACGCTGATCCGCCGTTAAAACATAAACGACGTCGCTGCGGCAAAAAGCATTTGTTCCCATCAGATCAAAAGAAAAAGTCAGATCTCCGTTTCCTCTGTGCAGCGTAATGACTTCATAAGAAGCGCCTTCCTCCAGCCGCACGTCCAAAAAATGATCCAAATCTTCATGCAGTCTGTAATGGCGGACATGCGCCCCTTTGCCCACGACAATCTCTGTTTTTTCCGACAGCTGCTTTTCGACGAATACCGCCGTTCGGCCGGGTTCAATGGTCAGCAGCCGCTGTTTTAAAAGAATTTCCGCCATTACGCCACGGCCTCTTTTTGAAAACCGGCAAATCCGTTTTGATCGATTTCGTCCAGCAGTTCCATACCGCCTTCGGCCGCAACGCGTCCGTGAATCAAAATATGGATTTTATCCGGCATAATCTGTTCTTTCAGAAATTTGATATTATGGGAAATCACCAAAAACGACCGTTCCGGAGAACGCATGATTTTCACACCGCTGCCCGCGACCTTGACGGCGTCGACGTCCAATCCGGAATCCATTTCGTCCAAAATGCAAAAATCAGGTTCCAGAACGGCCATTTGAAACGTTTCCAGACGTTTTTTTTCGCCGCCGGAAAATCCGACGTTGACGGGACGTTTTAACATTTCGTCCGATATTCCCAAAGCCTGAGCGCGCACTTTGATCCGCTTCATAAACCCGACGGCGTCCAGCTCTTTTTCTCCGGCGGCTTTGCGCCGCGCGTTCAAAGCATATTTCATAAACGTCGCCATGGAAACGCCCGGCAGTTCTATCGGGTGCTGAAAAGCCAGAAAAATACCGGCACAGGCCCGTTCTTCCACACTCATATCCAGCAGATTTTTTCCTTTAAAATCCACAAAACCGCCGGTCACTTCATAATGTGGATTACCGCACAAAACGTTTGACAAAGTGCTTTTTCCCGAACCGTTCGGCCCCATGATAACGTGTACTTCTCCGGCATTTACGGACAAGGAAAGGCCGTTTAAAATCGGCTTATCGCCGACTTTGACATGCAGGTCTTTTATTTCCAGCCAAGCTGACATTGTTTTTCTCCTTCGTTTAACCGACGCTGCCTTCCAGCGTTACAGCGACCAGCCGCGTTGCCTCGACGGCAAATTCCATCGGCAGTTTCTGCATGACGTCTTTGCAAAATCCGTTGACGATCAAAGAAACAGCCTCCTCGGCGTTCAATCCTCTTTGACGGCAGTAAAACAACTGATCGTCGCTGATTTTAGAGGTTGTCGCTTCATGTTCGACCGAAGCCGTCGGATTGCCGCTGAGCATATAGGGTAACGTATGCGCCCCGCATCGAGAACCGATCAGCAGACTGTCGCACTGCGAAAAATTGCGCGCGTTATCGGCGTTTTTAGCCATTTTTACCAAACCGCGGTAAGTATTTTGCGATTTTCCGGCAGAAATGCCTTTTGATATGATTGTCGACGACGTGTTTTTGCCGATATGAATCATCTTTGTTCCCGTATCGGCCTGTTGATAATTATTGGTAATCGCTACGGAATAAAATTCGCCGACCGAATTGTCACCCATCAAAACGCACGACGGATATTTCCATGTCACCGCCGATCCCGTTTCAACCTGTGTCCAAGACAGCTTGGCGTTAACGCCTTTGCACAATCCCCGCTTGGTCACAAAGTTATAAATGCCGCCTTTTCCTTCCTTGTCGCCGGGATACCAGTTCTGAACGGTGGAATATTTGACTTCGGCATTATCCATAACGATAATTTCGACAATCGCGGCATGCAGCTGATTTTCATCACGCTGCGGAGCGGTGCACCCTTCCAGATAGCTGACATAAGAATTATCGTCCGCAATAATCATCGTACGTTCAAACTGCCCCGATTTTTTGGCATTAATCCGGAAATAGGTCGACAATTCCATCGGGCAGCGGATTCCTTTGGGAATATAAACAAAAGTCCCGTCCGTAAAAACGGCCGAATTCAAACAGGCAAAAAAGTTATCCGTATAAGGTACGACGGATCCCAGATATTTTTGAACCAGATCGGGGTGATTTTGGACGGCTTCGGAAATAGAGCAGAAAATAATTCCCTGCCGCGCCAGTTTGTCGCGGAAAGTCGTCGCAACGGACACGCTGTCGAAAACGGCGTCGACGGCAACGCCGGCCAGAATTTCGCGTTCGCGCAACGGCACCCCCAGCTTGTCGTACGTTTTCAACAATTCCGGATCGACTTCGTCCAGACTTTTAGGCCCTTCGGAAGTTTTCGGCGCCGCATAATAATAAATATCCTGATAATCAATCGGGGGATAAGATACCTTTGCCCAGGTCGGTTCTTTCATCGTCAGCCAGTGACGGTAAGCCTTTAACCGAAAATCCAGCAGCCATTCCGGTTCGTTTTTTTTGGCCGATATAAAGCGGATAATGTCTTCATTCAGCCCTTTCGGCGCGGTTTCCGCGTCTATTTTTGTTTCGAATCCATAATGATATGTATCCGAAACGGCGTCCAAAGCTGAAACTTTATCCTGACTCATCAATTTTCCTCCAACCCGGCTGAAGATAGCCTAATCCACAGCTTATATACAATCTTTTTTCGCATTTTGCTTTATATAACTTTTAACATAAGAATGAAATACCTCTTTTTAGCTGTACGCTTCTAAGGATTTTGTTAAAATATTTTAATTCTTTAAAAACTGATTGCAGAAACAAAATAAAAAATGATAAAATTCAATAAGATAAAAAAAGAAAGGGGGTTGAATGCCGATATCAACCGTTTTTGCAGCCCAGACGCTGCCTTTGCCCGCGGGGGCCGCTGATCAGCCGTTTTACCTGACGTCCGCGCCCGTCATTTTATGCGTTGCGTTATTTGCATCTTTGCTTTACCTGCTGTGGCGTTTTTCCTGCTGCCGCACCCGAAAGGCCGCCTTGAAAAACAAAGTCGTCGAATTGCAGAACGCTTTGATTTCCGCGCAAAAAGAACTGGAAGACATGAAAAAAGAAAAACACCGCCAGTTTGATCCTTATTCTTCCCCTAATACTAAAAGCTTATTTCTTTGCCTGGACAAAGACGGTAACATCATTTCCGTTAACGATTACGCCTGTGAACTTTACGGTTATGACGACAAAAACGAACTGATCGGCAAAAATATTATCGGCACAATCGTCCCGACAAAGGATTCTCACGGCCAGACGTTAACGAATCTGGTGGAACGCATTAAAAACAATCCGCGTCTGTACGTTGACAATGAAAACGAAAATATCTGCAAAGACGGCAGAAGAATTTGGATTTCATGGACAAACCGGATTGTATACGGCCCGGACGGAACGCCGGCGGAAATACGGTCCGTCGGTTTTGACATTACGCCGCGCAAACAAATGGAAGACGAACTGCGTCAAATGACGGTGATTGATCCCGTAACGGGCGTATTGAACAGACGGCAGTTTTTGGACGACGGCGCCAAAGAAATGAAACGCGCCCGCCGTTATAAACGGAATTTGTCCGTTCTTTTAATGACGATCGACCGGTTTGAAGCTTTGAACAGCGAACACGGATCGGCTTTTGGCGACGAAGCGATCCGGGTCGCCGTTACGGCCTGTCAGAATTCGATCAGGGATTCTGATTACCTGGGCAGACTGGCGGATATTGAATTCGCGATACTGCTGCCGGAAACGCCGCTGGAAGGGGCTAAAATTGTCGCCGAGCGTATTCGTGACGAAGTAATGCGGTCCGATTTAATGGTTGACAAAGTTAAAATCACCGTAACGACCAGCATCAGCATCGCCACACGTGCGGAAACGGACGAAACGATCGATTCGGTTTTGCTGCGCGCGTTTAATGCCCTGCGTTCCAGCAAGGAAAGACAAAATAATATTGCCGTAGCAGAATCTCCGGCATAAATCAGGTACAGAAGTACCGCCTCGTTATTCGGTTAAAGGAGACGGCCTTCTATGAAAATTGCTATTCCCAAAGAATCCGCAGACGGCGAATTTCGCGTTGCCGCGTCGCCCGAAACAGTAAAGAAACTGACACGGGAAGGAATATCCGTTGTCGTTCAGACAGGCGCCGGGGTCGCGTCTGACATTTCAGACGACCAATTTCTGACGGCCGGCGCCGAAACGGCCGCCGATTTTCATACGACAACAGAAAAAGCGGACGTTATATTAAAAATACAGCCGCCGTCGGCAGAGGAAATTAAATCTCTGCCCAAAGGAGCCTGTCTGGTCTGCCTGATGAACGCGCGGACGGATTCCAAAACCTTAAAAGCCGTTGCAAAAGCTGAATTGACCTGTTTTGCAATGGAACTGCTGCCTCGCATTTCACGCGCGCAGAACATGGACGTTTTGTCGTCCCAAAGCAATCTGGCCGGATACAAAGCGGTTATAGACGCCGTTGACGCTTACAAACGCGCCGTACCGATGATGATGACGGCGGCGGGTATGATTTCGCCGGCGCAGGTGTTGGTTTTGGGTGCGGGCGTCGCCGGTCTGCAAGCCATCGCAACGGCCAAACGTCTGGGGGCCGTCGTCACGGCTTTTGACGTCCGCCCCACCGTAAAAGAACAGGTTGAATCTCTGGGGGCGAAATTCCTGGAAATCGAACAGATCGAACAAACGGAAACAACCGGAGGTTATGCAAAAGAGCTTGACGAACAGTCGAAAAAAAATCAGGAAAAAGCTCTGGCCGATATATTGCCGAAAACGGATATTGTGATCACGACCGCCCTGATCCCCGGGAAAAAAGCTCCGCTTCTGATTACACGTGACATGCTGCAATCCATGAAAGAAGGAAGCGTCGTTTTTGACTTGGCCGCCGAACAAGGCGGCAACTGTTACGGAACACTTTACGGAAAAACGGAAAACCTTTACGGTGTAACGGTTTTAGGACAGTCAAACGCCGCCTCCAGACTCAGCGCTTCGGCCAGTCCTCTGTTTGCCAAAAATCTGTATAATTTTATTGTACCGCTGATTGATAAAGAAACTCTTAAACTGAAAATCGACTTTGACGATGAAATTTACCGCGCGTCCTGCGTTGCCCGGAACGGGGAAGTTTTATTAAAGGAGAATGATGATGTCTGACAAAGCCGTTATTTTATCAGAACAACTTTCAGACGAGCTGAATTCTGTTGCGCAAAGCGTGACGCAAGCGACGCGGCAGCTGGAAAACGCCCGCGTACACCTGCGCGATTTAACCGAACAGGTATTGGCCGCGGCGCCGTCCGACGGCAATGATTTTGTTTTTCTGCTGACTGTTTTTATTCTGGCCTGTTTCGTCGGTTATTACATTATTTGGAAAGTCACGCCGGCACTGCATTCGCCGTTAATGTCCGTTACAAACGCGATTTCTTCGGTCATTATCGTCGGCGCGCTGATCGCGGCCGGACCGGACGGTTTTTCCGCCGCTAAATTTTTGGGATTTCTGGCGGTTTTACTGGCTTCAATCAATATATTCGGCGGCTTTGCCGTAACGGAAAGAATGCTTTCTTTGTTTAAAAAGAAGAAAGGATAAGTCCATGACAGCAACAAACAGCGCACTTCTTTATCTGATATCGGCCGTCTGCTTTATTCTTTCTTTACGCGGATTGTCTTCGCCCAAAACGGCCATAAAAGGAAATATATTGGGTATCTGCGGCATGATCATTGCCGTTGCGGCGACTTTATCTCTGCCGGACGTTTCGTCTTACGGATTTATTATCGCCGCCATAGCCGCCGGCGCGGTAATCGGATTGTTGATCGCGAAACGCATCGCCATGACCGCCCTGCCCCAGCTGGTTGCGGCGTTTCACAGCCTCGTCGGACTGGCGGCCGTGTTTGTCGCCTGGGCGTCCTTTTTATCCCCGGCGGCGTACGGCATCGGATCGCCGGGGCATATCGCCGTATCCAGTTTGATCGAAATGTCTTTAGGCGTCGCAATCGGGGCGGTCACTTTTTCAGGGTCGGTTATTGCCTTTGCCAAACTGCAGGGAATTTTATCGGGCAGACCGCTGCGCTTTAAAGGGCAGACTTTGCTAAATGCTCTGCTGGCGGCCGTTCTTATCATTCTGGTGGTTCATTTTACAAAAACAGAGTCCGGACTGTCGTTTTTTACATTAACGATTTTGTCTTTTGTTCTGGGCTTTTTATTGATTTTGCCGGTCGGCGGCGCGGATATGCCGGTTGTTATTTCCATGCTGAACTCCTATTCCGGCTGGGCGGCGGCGGGTATCGGCTTTACGCTAAGAAACAGCCTGCTGGTAATTACGGGAGCTCTGGTCGGATCGTCGGGGGCAATTCTGTCCTACATTATGTGCAAAGCGATGAACCGATCGATTTTCAACGTGTTGTTCGGCGGGTCGGGATCAAACGGTTCGGGACAAGAAAGCTTTGCCGATGAAAAAACGGCTAACCTCGGTTCGGCGGAAGACGCGGCCGTCCTTTTGAAAAACGCGCAGAAGGTCATTATTGTGCCGGGATACGGCATGGCCGTCGCGCAGTCGCAGTTCGCTTTGGAAGAAATGGCGGCTTTGCTGAAAAAAGACGGCATAGACGTTAAATATGCCATTCACCCCGTTGCCGGCCGCATGCCGGGACACATGAACGTCCTGCTGGCCGAAGCAAAAATTCCCTATGAAGACGTTTTTGAACTGGAAGACATTAATTCCGCCTTTGCCGACACGGACGTCGTTTATATTATCGGCGCTAACGATGTAACGAATCCTCTGGCAAAAACGGATTCCGCCAGCCCGATTTTCGGCATGCCCGTTCTGGACGTGGAAAAGGCGCGACATATTATTGTCGTTAAACGTTCTTTAAAAGGCTTCGGTTACGCCGGCATAGACAACCCGGTCTTTTACGCCCCGAATACGATGATGCTTCTGGGAGACGCAAAAAAAGTAACCGAAGAAGTCAACCGCTGTTTAAAAGAATAGATGCAAAGACCGGCCTTTCGACCGGTCTTTTTTTGTCTATTTATCAAAAAAATCTTTTCTTATAAGGATTTTTTTCTAGACAAAATCTGTTTTTGCTTCATACTGCTTATTATTGTCCGCATGGGGGAAAAATAATGGAATACATTCACGCAAAACGTAAAGGTAAAGGCAACAGACCTTTTCAAAACAACAACGCCCAAAATCAGGAAGTCGTATTCAAATGGGTTCCCGTTAAAGGCATTCGTTTGTCCGTTCAGGAAAACAGAGCCGTTTACGAGGAATACAAACAGCTGCGCGAACAGTTGTTAAAAGATACCGTCCATAACCCCGACGGAACGCCGAATGAAGAAGGCATTTCCCGTTTGCGTCAGGCCGGCCTGGACGACAGATCCATCGCAATCATCGGCAAAGGCAGAACCCCCGGTGGTTATAATTATCATCATTTGTTTCCCCGCGCGATCAGCGGTTCTTTTAAGGACGGAGCCGTTCAATTCGGCGATGAAAAATTAACTTCCATACATGACTGGCGCTGTATGATGCCTCTGCCCAACGCGACGGGGCGCGACATTCACGCCAATGTGCACGCGGCGATGGAAGAACGCAACGGCCCCCTGCCCGAACAGCCGGGAACAAAACTGACTTATTATATTGCCATGCCGCTGTCAGCCAAAGAATACGAAATGTATAAACAAAATCCGAAATCAGTCAAAGCGGAACTGCTGATCGTCGGCCCGCGGTCATACCAGACGGTCGACCAACGCAGCAACGGCAGCAAGACAATCAGCGTTGCCGACATTGCCAAATTAAAAACGGCGAAAGGCCGTTAAAGAAAAATTTCTCCGCAGAAAAACTTTTACTTAAAAAGCCCCTTTTCAGGGGCTTTTATTTTATTTTTTCTTTTCTTTTTTCGGCATGGGCAAAGGCGCGACGCTGACCCGTTCCGGGAACATGTCAATCTGCCGGACGTTTTGATAATCTTTACATTCTTCGGAACCGTCGCAGCGCTGAATGACCGTTACCCGCGAATCCGGTTCGGCCCCTCGGATATCCAAAATCGTTTTATAGCCGCGCATAACCTGTACGGTAATAAAGATATACGCACTCATCTTTCTGCGATTACGGGCAGTAACTTTGATTTCATAAATCCCTTCCGATGTGGCGGGCGGCTTGCCGGACAGCGTAATCGTCTTAGAATCAAAGAACAGCCACGGCAACAGCGGTTTTCCGTCGCGCATCGTTGCCGTATAACTGACCTGATGTCCCAGATCGGCTTCGGCGAACGTCGTCGGCGGAATCGTCATGATAAAGCGGTTGTCTTCGGTGACTTTCTGCATCGGCAGTTTAGCATTGATATAAACCGGCGGACGGTGCATCGGAACCGGCGGCAGACGCGGATAATCTTCGTTTGTAAACCGCCCCATATCCCAAGCCGTCATCACGCGTTCCAAAGCTCTGGAAATCGTTCCCAGATCGTTGGACGCAAAATCTTCAGGCAGCGGATCCAGCCCCAAAGTGACAAAAACAGATCCCGTCGCGTCCTGCAGTTCGGCAAAATTCATTGCCGTTCTTAACTGGGCGAACAAAGCTCTGGCTGCGGAAGAAATTTTTTCCGCTTCGGCCAAAACGTCTGTTTTCGTGTTTTCAGAAGCTTGCTGCGCCAATTTTTGCGCCACGTCCGAAATTTCAACGCTGAGCTGGTAAGTTTCCTTTGCCCCCTGATAACGTCCCCAACCGATATGCGTCTGCGTCAGAACCGTCATGGCAATGACTTGCCGGTTCAGATTATCGACGGCCTCTTTGACTTCGCCGTAAGCCAGAGTCTGCTGCATACGCGCCGGATTCAACAAATTCCAGCCCAGCTGAGCAGCAGCCTGCAGCCATGAATTATTTGACAGGAAATCATCGCTGTCATAATTGGCCGACATGGAAACGTTCAAACCGGGCAACAGCTTTAACAACGCTTTTTTAGCAGCCAGACGCGTGTTTTGCAGTTTATAGTCCTCTGCGCGCAGTTCCGGACGATTCATCAATGCCAACCATTCCAGCCGGTCCAGACCGGCTCTGATTTCAGGCAAGGTGAAATTTCCGTTTTCGGCTCCGACCAGCCGATAACGGGTTCCCGGTTTTAAATTCATCAGTCCGGCCAGAGTTTCACGCGACAGCATCAGTTCTTTTTTCATTTCGCTTAAATCGCGCATTGTTTCCATCAATCCCATCTGATAATTCAGAAGGACGGAAGAATCAGCCCGTTTTTCCTGCTCCATCGCCCGCAGGTTTTCCAGAACGAAAGTCGCTTCTTCCATTAAGTCATCAATTTGCGGCGACAACCGTTCCGCGGCCAAAGCCCGCCAATAAGCCGCCCGAACGTCCTGCAGCAAAGCTTGAACCTGTTTGCGCCGCTGTTCTTTGGCAATCAGAATATTGTTGGCGTCCTGCTTTGCCTGATAATAACTGACGCCAAAATCCAACACATTCCAACTGATGCGCGCATCGGCAAATCCGTGCGTTTTTGCGCTGTACGCTTTGGCGTCAGGCGACATCACGCCGTTTTGCATTGACTTTGAAACGACGGCTTCATAATTGCTGCGGGCGGAATACCCGGCGCCGGCCGAAACCTGCGGCAGCATATCCAAAGACGTTATATTATACTGCTTTGCGGCCAAAGCCGTCTGCATCATTTTCAAACGCGCGTTCAGATTATATTTCAAAGCGCGCGCCATAGCGTCATATAAGGTCAGCGGCTTTGCGATTCTGTTTGAACGCTGATCCTGAAACATTTCCTGGATATCCTGATCGACACGAACGGCGCGTTCCCAGTCGCTGATCGGTTCCGGTCTGACCGTACAGGCGGCAATCAGCAAAGCCGCGGCGGACGCCGTTAAAAAGGACGTTCTTTTCCAGACTTTTTTTTGCGTTAAAAAGGTGTGAGATAACTTTTTTTTCATTTTACGTCCTTAGCCTTATCGCCTTTTAAAAAATTTTCCAACCGCTTGAAAAAAGCCTTTCTTCGGGAAACGGGATCGCCTTTGTGAATTTGATCAGTTTTTTTAACTCTGTCAAGTAAAGAGGACGAACGTCTTGTCTTTTCAACGGGTTGATCCGGAAACACATCGTCGCCGGACAACATAACCACCCCTGTTGACAGATCCATCATATCGTTAATCAGCAAAGCCGCCAAAACGTCGTCAGTTTCCTTTAATCCCTGAATCTGCTGCGTTTCAGGGGAATAAATGTCCTGCGCTTTTTTCAACACGCTTTCCGACAGCAAAGAACGGCCGATTGCGGCAAATACTTTATCCGTTTTACGATCCGCCGCATGCATCAAAGCGTCCAGCCGCATCAGCTCCATATCCGTCCGGGCCGTTTCGTTCAACGAAGTCAAAAAAGCCTGAAAATCAAACAATCCGCCGGCCAGCTTGTCCGTTTCTCCTGCGGCCCGCCGTATTTGAGAACGCATATACAAATCGTCCTGTCTGTCCGAGCCGAACACGGCATTACTCTCCGCCTGTTCGACGATCGGGACCAGATCATTTAAAATCCGCGCGACTGCGCTCCAATCCCCGGCGGGGTCATCTTCGGCCGTTTTTTTAAAATCGTACAAACCGTCCCGAACCCAAAGCTGCCACGACAAAGCCCGCATTTGACGTTCGGCCGACGTCTGCGGCGTCAAAGCGTCCAGCCAGGCGCGACGGAATTTTTCAGACTTCGAATCCGTCTGCCAGACCTGCGGGATCGGCACGCTTTGCAGCAAAGGCCTGGTAAACACTTTTTTCAGGGAATAAGAATTATCCGCCGGATTTAAAAAAGAATCTGCCGCGGCTTTTTTGTGCGGCGCAATAAAAAAAAGCGCGGCAAGCAGCGGAAAACAAAGAACTTTTATATTTTTTCTTTTGGCCAAATCCGTTGATACCCCAGAAAAAAAGAACCATTTATCTGAAAATATTTTTTCAGATAAAAGCTAAAAAAAGGTATAAGAATAAAAGAAAAAAACGATTCTTTTGCAAAGGAGTATCCCATGACGCAGACAGCGCCGCGCGGCGAACGGCTGAACATCGGTTTATTCGGCAGACGAAACGTCGGCAAATCGTCTTTATTAAACGCATTGTGCGGCCAGCAGGTATCCATTGTATCCGACATGGCGGGAACGACGACCGACGCCGTGTCAAAAATTTACGAATTGATTCCGGTCGGACCAGTCACTTTTTTTGACACCGCGGGCATTGACGATACGGGAACGGTCGGCGAATTAAGAACGGCCGCGACGCGAAAAATCATGAATAAAGTCGATATCGCCCTGCTGGTAACCGACGAAACCGGCATGGGGGAATATGAAAAATTACTGGCGGACACGCTGAATAATCTGAAAATTCCGTTTATTTTGGTACTGAACAAAAGCGATAAAGCCACCGCAGTCATTGACAACACTCTGCCCTGCCCGTCAATCCGCGTCAGCGCCGCAAACGGCGACAACATAGAAGAATTAAAAGCGCAAATCAAAAAAATCGTTCCGGAACATTTAAAAAACGCTCCGGCTCTGGTCCGAGATCTGATCGCGCAAGGGCAGACGGTCGTCTGCATCGCCCCGATTGACTCTTCCGCCCCGAAAGGCCGCCTGATCCTGCCGCAGGTTCAGGTTATCCGCGATATTTTGGACGCACATGCTTATGCTTACGTTATCCAGAATGATCAGGAATTTTTAAAAATCTTGTCCGATTTAAATACGCCCCCGGCTTTGGTCATTACGGATTCTCAATTAATCCGACCGGTTGCCGCCGTTGTGCCGCCGGAAATCGCCTTAACGACTTTTTCGACGCTTTTTGCCCGCTATAAGGGAGATTTGAAGATCTTGTATGACGGAGCAAAACGACTGCAAAGTCTGCCTGACAACAGCAAAATTTTGATTGCCGAAGCGTGTTCTCATCATGTTCAGGACGATGATATCGCCCGGGTAAAAATGCCGGCATTAATCAAAAAAACATTAAACAAAAACATTCATTTTGAATGGGCGGCCGGCAGTGATTTCCCGGCGGATCTGAACCGGTTTGATCTGGTTATTCACTGCGGCGGGTGCATGCTGTCGCGTTTGGAAACGTTGCGCCGTTTAAACGAATGTGTCCGCAGCGGCGTTTCCGTAACAAATTTCGGTATGGCTTTATCCGCCATGCAGGGGGTTTTAGACCGCGTTATCCTTCCTTTCGGAGATCTGTCATGAAAAAAATACTGTCGTTATTTTTGCTTGTCATTCCGGCAGGGTGTATGCATCTGCACGCCGCCTCACAGCCGGAAAAACACCATTTTTACGAAAAAGCCTACGCCCTGCCCGTCGAAGCCCGCGAATGGGCGGCAAGCGCGCCGCTGGAAGATTTGTGTCAGGGAACAAAAAACTGGCGCCACGAATATATCCGTGAAGCGGCTTTGAATGAAATCAAAGCAAGAAACATTGATACGCGGGAATGCTACTATACCGGCATGGAATTAACGCCGTAAGGAGGAAAATATGTCTTGGTTGGAAGAAGCCCGACAGAAAATCGAACAAAAACAGGAAACAACAAATACAGCTTTTTTTCCGGCAGACGCCGACAAACGGGAAAAACTGGTCAGCCGACTGAAAATGCTGTACGACAACGCAACCGAACGTGAAATCAACAAAGCGATCGACGAAGCTTTGGACAGATTCGACCCGCCTTACGACGAAAAAGCTTTTATGGTTTTCTTGCGCACAAAGTTAGAGGATTGATTATGAATGAAAAACTGACTGAAAAGCTTAATCAGGCGCGTCTGTTAAAAAAACATTTTAAATTACCCGAAACCGTCGCCGTTTTAAAAGAATGTCTGGCAATAGATCCGAATTGCCTGATCGCCGCGGCACAAGCGGGATTATGCCTGCTTCTGCAGGGAAAAGCGCGGGAAGCGGAATCCTTTTTTCAAAAAGCTTTTGACGGATCGGGAAAAACGGACTTGCCCGTCGGCGCATATCTGGCGGCATGCATGACGGCCGAGAACAAAAACGACGAGGCCGAAAATCTGTTGGAAACGATCCACGGCAGACAGCCGGATTTTTCAGCCGCGGAAACATATATGCTGGCCGCGGAAATGCTGGCGGAAAAAAAACAATATGAACAAGCCGTCCGCCTGATTGACGCTTTGTCCGTCCGCTTTGCCGGCGACACTCTTTTCACAGCGCCGGTCAATCATTACCGCATGATCCGCGTTTTGGCGCTGGCTGGATTGATTGATATTGCCGGACAATTGGCAGACGCCTTGAAGCAAAAAATGCCGGGCAGCTGGGAAGCTCTGGCCGCCGAAGCTTCTGTCGCCATTGCCATGGAAAAATACGAAGACGCGTATTCTTTAACCGTCCGCGCACTGCAAAGCGGCGGAGCGTCCTATCCTTTGCTGGCGGCCCAGCAGCATTGGCTGGCTATGAATAAATAGCTTTGAAATACGGCAGCTGCGTTTTGTCCGTCATATCCAGACAAACCGGCGTTACGGAAACAAAGCCGTCAGAAACGGCCTGCGTGTCGGATTGCGGTTCGATCCGACCGTTACGGGCATAACCGATATTAAAACGCCAGCCGTTTTCCTTTTGTTCGGCGATCTCAACCGCGTCGCCGATTTTCCGGGAACTTAAAGAAGTAATTTTAACCCCGGCGATATCTTCCGCCGCGCGTTCAGGAAAGTTAACATTTAAAAACAAACGCGGCTTCCACGGAATAAAAGCGGCCTTTTGAACAATTTCGGGAATCATTTTTAAAACGTCAGGCCAGAATTCAGAACCGTGTTTGGCGCCGGACAGGCTGAAAGCAAAAGATTTGATTCCCTGTAAAGCTCCTTCTATCGCCGCGCCGGCCGTTCCCGAATAAACGACGTCGAATCCCAGATTGGCGCCGTGATTTACGCCTGAAAAAACAAAATCGGGCCTGCGGTCTTTGAATAATACGTTGCAGGCAAACAGCAGGCAATCCGTCGGCGTACCGTCAACGGTAAAATGCCGTTCGTCACGCCGCAAAGCGTTTAACGTCCCTTTCGCCGTAAAAGAATGAGCTTTGCCGCTTTGCTCGCCTGCCGGAGCGACGACCCACACGTCGCCGGACAAACGGCGGGCAGCCTGTTCCAGTATACGAATCCCTTCCGCATCAATGCCGTCGTCGTTGCTAATCAGGATCCTGGCCTGTTCCAAACTGCCCGTCAATTTTTCAACCTTTATTTTTTCGCGGAAATAACCGTCTGCCCGCCCATATATTTCTGCAACGCGTCGGGAATAACGACAGAACCGTCCGCCTGCTGATAATTTTCCATAACGGCGATCATCGCGCGGCCGACCGCAACGCCGGAACCGTTCAGCGTATGGACGAAACGGGTTCCTTTCTGCGTTTTCGTTTTACAGCGGGCGTCCATACGGCGCGCCTGGAAATCCCAACAGTTTGAAACGCTGGAAATTTCACGGTATTTATTTTGCCCGGGCATCCAAACTTCCAGATCGTGCGTTTTGCGCGAAGAAAAGCCCATATCGCCCGCGGACAGGCACATGACACGATACGGCAGATTTAATCCTTTCAGGACGTCTTCGGCGCAATTCGTCATGTGTTCATGTTCTTCCCAGGATTTTTCCGGCGTCGTAATGGAAACCATTTCGACTTTGTAAAACTGATGCTGACGGATCATGCCGCGCGTGTCTTTTCCGGCCGCTCCGGCTTCGGAACGAAAACACGGGGTTAAAGCCGTCAGGCGCAGCGGCAGAGCCTCTTCGTCCAAAGACTTGCCCGCAACAAAGTTTGTCAAGCTGACTTCCGCCGTCGGGATCAGCCAATAATCGTCCGTCGTGCGATACAAATCTTCGGCAAACTTCGGCAGCTGAGCCGTTCCGTAAACCGCGCTGCTGTTCACCATCAGCGGCACTTCCATTTCGGTATAGCCGTGTTTTTCGCGATGCAGATCAAGCATGTACTGCGCCAAAGCCCGTTCCAGACGCGCCAGATCGCCCATCAGGTAAACGAACCGGGCGCCGGAAACCTTAGCGGCCTGATCAAAATCCATCATACCCAGCTTTGCGCCGATTTCATCATGTTCCAACGGCTTGAATTCAAACCGGCGCGGTTCGCCCCAGCGGCGGATTTCGCGGTTTGTCGTATCGTCCAATCCGTCCGGAATATCGTCAGCCGGCCTGTTGGGCAGCGTTTCCAAAACAGCGTCAATCTGTTCGCACAAAGACCGGACGTCTTCTTCGGCGTCGGCCATGCTGCGTTTCAAAGCGCCGACTTCATGCATCAGGACGTCAGCGTCGCCGCCCGATTTTTTCACTTCGGCGACCTGACGGGATAAATCATTGCGGCGGGACTGCATTTCCTGCAGATCCGTTTGCGCCGCGCGGTATTTTTTATCCAATTCCAGTATTTCGGCCGAACGCGGCTGAATTCCGCGGCGTTCCAGCCCTTTGTCAAATAATTCGGGATTTTCCCTGATCCATTTAATGTCGTACATGATGACTCCTAAAGAAAAAAATTTAATTACTTATAGTCCCGATCCGTTTTCTTTTCAAGGGATTGAATATACCAAACGGCGCTTTCATACAAAACAAGCAAAGGCAAAGCCAAAGCAAACTGGCTGACGATATCCGGCGGCGTCAAAACGGCGGCGGCGACGAAAATAAAAACAATCGCATAACGGCGGAAATCCCTCAGGTTTTGGGCGCTGATAATCCCCAGGTGCCCCAGAACGACCAAAACGACCGGCAGCTGAAAACTGACGCCGAAAGCCAAAATCAGACTCATCAAAAAAGACAAGTATTCGCTCAGCCTTGCTTCCAACACGACCGGCAAAGCGTTTTCAGGCGCGCTCAGCTGCTGAAAAGACAGCAGAAATTTAAACGCTATCGGCGTTAAAACAAAAAAAACAAACAGCCCGCCGCAAACAAATAAAACCGGAGAAGCAATAAAGACCGGACGGATAAAATTTCTTTCATTTTGATACAGTCCGGGCATGATAAAACGCCAGATTTGAAACGCCGCGAACGGAAAACTCAACACGGCGGCGCCGAAAGCCGCCAGTTTCAAATGCGTAATAAATCCTTCCGCCAGCCCCGTAAAAATAACGCGCTGGGAACCGCCCGTTTTTTCCATGGCCTGCGCCAAAGGAAACATCAGTAAATCAAGAATTTGTCCGGCAAAAGGATACAGCGCAAGAAAAGCCAGCGTAAAAAACAACAGCGTCTTTAACAAACGGGCGCGCAGTTCGGACAAATGCCCCGTCCACGTCATGACGTTTTGCGTATTTTCCGTTTCATCACCGGATAAATCCGGCGGCAAAAGATCACTTGTCATCAGCCGTCTTATCCTTTTTTTCTGCCGCCGGAGCGTGCTGATCCCGCATCAGGGCCTTTTCCGTTTTTTCGGCAATTTTATCGGCGTCATACATAATATCGTCAACGACTTGCGACGCCTTTCTGACAAAGTGGTTTAACTTTCGGTAAACCCGCCCGAACGTCCGCAGAACCTCCGGCAGCTGCTTCGGGCCGACAACCAGCAAAGCAATGACCAAAATAACCGCAAATTCTGCCGAACTGATTCCGAACACGGGTTACGCGTCCTTTGACGGATCCGTGTCGTCTTGTTTTTCTTCAGGATCTTTTGCTTTGTCTTCGCTTAATCCTTTTTTAAAAGAACTGACACTCTTTCCCAGATCTTCGGCCAAAGCCGGCAGCTTGCCGCGGCCGAACAAAACCAAAATAATCAACAAAATAACCAGCAGCTGGAAAAAACCGATGCTCATGATCTCTTCTCCTTGCGTCAAGCCGAAAAATCCGGCAAAGAAAACAAACATTTTTTGAACGGCAAAAGCCAGAAAACGTGAAATAAAATCAAAATCACGCCCTATATAATTGCCCAAAACAGGCAAAAAAATCAATAACAAAGCAATAATGCCAAAACCGTATTTTTCTGTTTTTGCGAACCGGACAGCCCACGGAAACGGCAGCAGTCCCGTAATAATTCTGCCGCCGTCCATCGGCAAAACGGGAATCAGGTTAAACACCATAACGGAAAAATTAAAGACAATCGTATTTAACAAAACATTTAAAAGGCTTTCGGACAAAACAACCTGAAAAACATTTTTACACACACTCAATACGGCAAAAGCCGCAAAGGCCAGAAAGAAATTCATCGCCGGTCCGGCCAAAGCGACCCATACCATATCTTTTTTCGGATTTTTCAGGCGTCTGAAATCTACGGGCACCGGTTTAGCCCACCCGAACACAAACGGCGTCCGGGATAAAATCAACACCAGCGGAAAGATCACCGTCCCGACGGGATCAACATGACGCAAAGGGTTTAAAGACAGCCGCCCGCTGTCCCGCGCCGTCGTATCGCCGAAATAAAATGCCGCACACCCATGAGCTATTTCATGCAGTACGATTGCCAAAACAACGGGGATTCCCCATTCCAGGCAGGACAAAACCGTATCAAACGCGCTCATACGGGTCAGGCCGTTTTTTCCAACAGCCAGGATCTGGTCGCTTCGTAATCAAAAGCCGGCGCATGCTCGACAGCTCTTTTCCGCATTTCCTGCCCGCGGACAAAGCGTTCCATCGCCCGGGCGGACAACGGTTCAACAGCCGACGCGATCATATCCATTTCGTCCATATCCCCGTTGCAGTGCAGCACGGCGTCACACCCGGCTGCCAACGCTTCGGTCGTCAAATCCGACAGCGTTCCCGATAAAGCCTTCATGGACAAATCATCGCAAATCAAAAACCCTTTAAACCCGATTTCATCGCGGATAATATCCTGAATGATTTTTTCCGACAGCGACGCCGGTTTGTGTGCGTCAATCGCCGTATACAGCACATGAGCCGTCATGCCCCACGGAGCGGAAGCCAGATATTTAAACGGCATAAAGTCCGTTTTTTTCAACGTTTCCAAATCCGCGTCGACTTCCGGCAGTTCAAAATGACTGTCCACACGGGCGCGGCCGTGTCCGGGCATATGCTTGACAACGGGCAGAACGCCTTCTTCCAGCAATCCTTCACAAATAGCGGCCCCCAGCGCCCCGACCGTATGCGGGTTGCGCGCAAACGTTCTGTCGCCCAGAATTTTATCGTTTGATCCTTCGACGGGAACGTCCAAAACGGGCGCGCAATCAACATTAATACCGATTTCGCGCAAATCGCGCCCCATCAGCCGAGAGGTGCCGTGCGCAGCCTTTAAAGCGGCCAGAGCCCCTTTTTCATACATATCGCCGAAAATCTGTACAGGCGGATATTTTTGCCAGTATGTCGATTTCAGCCGGGATACGCGGCCGCCTTCCTGGTCAATCAAAATCGGCGCATCGTCACGGTCAACCGTTTCACGCAGCGACTGTACCAGCGTTTTTAACTGTTCCGGCGTCGCGATATTTCGTGAAAACAAAATAAATCCCAGCGGATTGACCCGTTCAAAAAACTCTTTTTCTTCATCGGTCAGAGCCAAACCTGAACAGCCGAAAATTACGGCTGATGGATATTCATTTGACAACGAAACACTCCTGTTTTTTCACTTTCAATTGATCGCACAAAGCCTTTGCCTCTTCATGCTTTTTAAACCGCCCGACACGCAAACGGTAAAAAGTACCGCTTGCCACGACCGTCTTTGATATAAAATGGGGTTGGTCGGCAATAATTTCCTTAAATTTTTTAGATAATCGTTTCCATTCGCTTTCAGCCGCGCTGTCCGAACGCGTGGAAACCAGCTGTACCGTGTAAAAATGCTCATCTTTTTTCCCGACGGCCGGCACCGGTGTTTTTTCAGCGGGTTTTGCCACAGCCTGTTCAACCGGCCGTTCTGCCGGTTTCTGCTCCGCGGGAACAGCCGCCGGTTCCGTTTCCCTGAACATCACTTCGACAGGTGTGCCGTCTTCTTCGTAAATCACGGCCGCGGCGGGCATGGTATCCTGAGCGATGATATCCGCCGCCAGATCACCGATCGGGTCAGCCTGCCGCTTTTCATCGTCTGGCTGGACAGAAGGCCGAACGGGTTTTTCCGCCGCCGGCAACAGCCGTTCAACCGGCAACTCCGCATTGCTTTGACGCAGGCGTTCATAAACCAGCTTGTCCCGATTGGGGACTTCCATACCGCCCGGAGTTTCCGGTTTCATGCCGTCAGCCGAAGAATCGGCCCGGATAACAGGCAGTTCGCCGTTATCAGCCCCGTAATAAACGGAAACATACTTGCCGAAAGTCAGCCACCCGACACTGACGGCAACGACAATACCGATTGATACGCCGATTAAAATCGCCGGCTTTTTTTTACGCTGTTCCAGACGTTCTTCCCGAAAGGAAGAAAGGATATCCTCTTGCGACGTATCCGTGTCCTGCGTTTGCATGACTTACATCTCCTCTGCGGGAATGACGCCGAAAACGTCCAGCCCCGACCGAATGACTGTTGCGGCGGCTTCAACCAGCGCCAGACGAGCCAAAGACAGTTCCGGTTTTTCCTGTTCCAGGAAACGCAGTTCCGTATTGTCCCGTCCTTTGTTCCACAAACCGTGGAACGCCGCGGCCGTATCGTTCAGATAATAAGCAATCCGATGCGGTTCGTGCGCAGCCGCGGCAATTTCAATCTGACGCGGAAATTCTGCCAACTGGCGGATTAAAGCGATTTCCGCTTCGTCTGTCAACAAAGAAAAATCAGCTTTTGCCAAAGCCGGCAGGCTCAAATCCTTTTCGGGGAACATCTCTCCGGCTCTGCGCCGAACGGAACAGGCGCGGGCAAAGGCGTAATTAACATAAAAAACAGGGTTGTCTTTGGATTGTTCTTTGACTTTTTCGACATCAAAATCCAAATGCGCGTCGTTTTTACGCGTCAGCATAATAAAACGCATAACGTCTTTGCCCACAGCGTCCACCATATCGCGCAAAGTAACGAACCGCCCCGCCCGTTTGGACATTTTCATCGGTTCGCCGTTGCACATCAGATTCACCATCTGGCACAGTTTAACGTCCAGCTTTGCCTTTCCGTCGGTCAAAGCTTTGACCGCGGCCATCATACGCTTGACATATCCCGCGTGATCCGCACCCCAGACGTCGATCATATCGTCAAAACCGCGCCGGTATTTATCCAGATGATACGCCATGTCGGACGCAAAATATGTTTGGAAGCCGTTCGATTTTTTCAAAGCGCGGTCAACGTCGTCGCCGAACAGCGTCGCTTTGAACAAAGTCTGCGGTCTGGGTTCCCAGTCGTCGGGCAGTTTGCCTTTCGGCGGTTCCAGAACGCCTTCATAAATCAACCCTTTTTCGCGCAGAAATTCGATCACTTCTTCGACTTTTCCTGATTCGACCAGAGCGCGTTCCGATGAAAACACGTCAAACGTAATTCCCAAAGCCGCCAAATCACTGCGAATCATATCCATCATTTTATTGATGGCAAAGCCGCGGAAATAAGCCAACCATTCTTCTTCGGGCTTATTCAGCCATTTTTCGCCGTCTTTTTCGGCCAGCTCTTTGCCGACGGGAATCAGATATTCGCCGGGATAAAGCCCTTCAGGAATTTTTCCGATATCTTCGCCCAAAGCTTCCCGGTAACGCAGATAAACGGACCGGGCCAGCACGTCGACCTGCGCGCCTGCGTCGTTAATATAATATTCACGGGTGACTTCATATCCCGCCTTTTCCAGCAAAGAAGCCAGCGCGTCGCCGAAAACAGCTCCGCGGCTGTGTCCGATATGCATAGGTCCCGTCGGATTGGCGGAAACAAATTCGACGTTCTTCTTTTGCCCTTTTCCCATATCCGAAACGCCGAAAGAATTTCCTTTTTCAAGAATATCCTTTAAACAACCTTCCCAGAACGCCTTTGACAAACGCAGGTTGACAAAGCCCGGTCCGGCGATTTCCACCTGATCGACGATCGGCAAATTTTTTAATTCTGCCGCCAGAATTTCAGCAAATTCGCGCGGCTTCATACCGGCCTGCCCGGCCAGAATCATCGCCGCGTTCGTCGCCGCATCGCCGTGCGCCGCATCTCTGGGCGGTTCGGCAACCAGCCGCGACGTATTTAAACCGGACGGGATTTTTCCTGATTTTTCCAATACTTCCAGCGTTTCGATAATATTGTTTCTGATTTGTGTAAAAATATTCATATTAAAGTCTCACCTGCGGATCAAAAAGCCGCGTATGCAGTTCAATGGCGGAAGCGTCCGTCAGCCCGGCGACAAAGTCCGCGATCAGGCGGGCTTTTTGTTTCTGCCCGTCCGCGTTCTGCGGGCAGAGGCGGGCTTTTGACTGCCACTGCGGCGGTAAAATGTTGTTTTCGGCAAACAGCAAAGAAAACAAATCTTTGATAATTCTTTTCCCCTTGCTGGTCATGCGGTTGATTTTATAATGGCGGTACATGTTCGGAAACAAAAAACCCTTCAGACTTTGCATTTGCGCTTTCATATTTTCCGAAAAATCAATGACGCCGCGTCCGCAGGAACGGATATCTTCAACGCTCTGCGGCTGCAATTCCTGCAAATTCCTGCGCGACGTGTCGGCAACGTCCAAAATCATGTCGTTAATCATGCGGCGCACCGTTTCGGCAACAATTCTGGAATGTTCCACTGTCGGATATTCTTTTTTCACCTGATCATAATGCCGTTTGAAAAAGTCGACCTGCGACATTTCTTCCACTGAAATCAGCCCCGTTTTCAACCCGTCGTCCGTATCGTGGTTGGAATAAGCGATATCATCGGCCAAAGAAGCGATCTGCGCTTCGGCCCCCGGAAAACCGTCCAGTTCCAGATCCTGCACGGCATTATATTCCGCGATTTCCAACGGCAGAGGCTTTTTCCCCGCCCCGACCAAAGGCCCGTTATGCTTTACCAGCCCTTCCAACGTTTCCCATGACAAGTTAATCCCGTCAAAACGCGGATATTTCTGTTCCAGCTTTGTCACAATTTTTAAAGAATGAGCGTTGTGATCAAAACCACCGTAATCCTGCATACATTCGTTCAAAGCCATTTCGCCGGCATGCCCGAACGGCGTATGCCCCAGATCATGCGCCAAAGCCAGCGCTTCCCCCAGATCCCGGTTTAATCCCAGCATACGGCACAGAGAACGGGTAATCTGCGATACTTCCAGCGAATGAGTCAAACGGGTGCGCAAGCTGGTTCCTTCATGATAGACGAACACCTGCGTTTTTGATTCCAGACGGCGGAAAGCCTCTGAATGAATAATTCTGTCCCTGTCGCGTTGAAAACACGTCCGGTAGGGGGCTTCTTTTTCGGGATAAAGCCTGCCGCGCGTTTTTTCGGCCAGCGTTGCGTAAGGGGCTAACACCATAAACACCTGCACATAAAAAATTTGCAAGGCATTATAACAAAACCAAATCAAAAAGCTATTTCATTTTGAATTTTCGTCCGCTTTTGTGTCCGCGGGCATTGAACCGTTGTTTTCGGAAAACAGCTGATTATATCTATTTTTTATATTTTTCAAAAGGTTATCAAATTTTTCCTTTAACTTGAATTCTTCTGCTACCCGGATAAAGAAAAATCTGATCATCGAAATATAATACCTGTCCTGCGCGCCCATAACGATTTTTTTATCCGTAGGGACAGAATGATTTTCCGCCGTTTCGATTTTGTTTTGAGGTACGGAAGGCTGTTTTATTTTTTCAGATTCCGCGGTTTGAGGACGCTTTCTTTCCGGCGGATTTTTCAGAACGGACAGCGCATTTTCATTTAAAGAAATCCTCTGAGAAACATCGGACTTTTCCTTTTGCGGCCGGACAGAAAAACGTCGCGCATCGGCATAAGCTTTAGCGTCTTTTTCAAAATATTGCCGCCATAACGGAACGGCGTCGCCCAAAGCACTGTTCTGTCGGCTTATTTCTTCGGATACTTTTTGGCGGTAAGCAATCATTCTTTTATTCAGCCGGGCACGGATATCCTCACAAGCAACATTGCGGGCAGCCAGACGCTCATATACTTTAGCCGCGTCTTCTTTGATTTTTGGCGCCGCATTTTTACCGTGCCGCTCCAACACGGCAATCCGGCGGGATAAACTGTCCATCAAATAATCATACAAAAACGTCCCGCGCTTTTCGTTAAAAGTAATCGTTGCGGAATATCCCAGCTCCAAACGGATCCTGCCGGTCTGACAATCAACGAACGCCGCCGCCCGGTCAACTTCCAGCGAAGCCCCCGTCACCAGATTTTTTAAAATTCCCTGCCCGTCCGCGGACGGCCTGCCCGACCTGTCAACGGCAATATTTTCAGGCGCGGTTATATTATAATTGCGTTTTGTTTCCAGCATTGTCAGGCTGACTTTAGCTTTGGCCGCCGCTTTTTCCTTCGGAGCGGATCGTTTTGGCGCCGCATGATTTTTCAACCTGTTTTGCGCAACCTGCTTCCATTGATAGGCATAATTTTCTTCACCGTCGATCAGATTGTCCTGCTTATCCGCTTCTTCTATCATGCGGGAAACATAATCGTAAAAAACATCGTATACATCTGACTGTACCTGAAAACAGTGTTTTTTTTCCGCCAGTGATTTTTCAAAACGCAGCAAAACTGCCGAAGCAATCGGCTGATAAAATTTTTCCGTAACGCCTTTGCGCAAAGCGATATGCGTTAATTCATGCTTTAAGATATGATCAAATTCCGGCGTTCCTTTTTTGTACTGATTGATAATCTGAACCAGAAATTCAAATTTGCTGAAATCCAGAACGATATGCCCGGCTTCGCAGTCTATCCTGATACTGGGAACACAGGATACGGGAACAGTGCACCCCGCCGCCTGCGGGCCGCAGTCCGTCACGGATTCGGACGTTTCAAAATCAACCCGCGTATTCACCGGAATAACCGTCACTTCAGGCCGGGCGAAGGCCGGCGCGCACGGCAGACAGCACAAAACAAGAAATAAAGCCGAAACATATTTATTCATTTTGTTCTCGTTCGCAAACGTCCATATGATATATATGGCCGCCCTGTTCGGAATCTAATTTTGCATTTTCTTCCCGAACGATTTTAACAAACGACTGATCGGCTGCCAGAGCCGTTTCGGAAATTCGTTTTTGAATTTCTTTACAGCTTTTTGACGTATTCTGCCCGGTTTCATAGGCCAGAATTAAATCCTGAGCCGTTTTTTCGATAAAAGAATCCAATACTTTTCTGAAAACGGCCTCATGTAACAATTCGTGTTTCAGAATTTGATCAAAAAAGCATGAGCCCTTTTGATACGCGGAAGAAATCGAGATCGTCATAGGCTGCGTTTCCGCAACGTTTAAAGTAATAACGGAAGTTTCGCAGTCAGCCGCCGCCGAAAACGAAACGGCAAAAACCGTACAGCCGGGACTGTCATTTCCGTTGCAGACGACGCTGTCGGAATTTATTTTGAATACAGTCTGTCCGGGAACATAACCTATCCGCACGGACGGTTTTTTTCTGTTTACCTGCAGATATGCGTTGGCGGTGGGAAGATCCCGTTTTTGGAAATAAGGATTCTTTTTTTGGACATATACCTTTTTTTTCTGATACCGGCGGGTGTATTTCTGTTTTGCGGCGAAAGCTTCGGACGAAACAAGGCCGGCGACGGCCAGCAAACAGATCAAACAGAATATTTGAATTACTTTGCGCATTTGCTTTTCAACTCTGCCGGAGTGATTGTTTTGGCCTGGCGTTTCAGAGCGGATATTTTTGAATTCATTGTTTTCAGGTAATCCTGCACAATCAAATGAATTTCCGCGTTCAGATCAACCGTGCCGTATTGACTGTTCAAAGCCGCGTCATAAGCCTTTTGCAAATCAATTTTGATATGATCAACAACATCGTAAACGGCCTTTTCAATCTCGTCAACCAATGAAAATTCGTAATCCGCCAGCGTCTCGTATTCACAGGACTGCGGCAAATAATCGTCCAGTATTTTTATTTTAAAATACGGAACGTCAATCTTGACGGAAAGCCGGCCTAAATAAAGCTTAAACTCGGCGCTGCTCTGCAGCCGAAAATCCGTACAGCTCAGAAAGGAAAGCTTGTCGCAGTCATCGGCAGACGTCTGCAGACAATATCCCGTTCTGTACGGACATTCAATCCAAGCTTCGGAAGAATATTCTATTTCCGGCGGGTTATAGACGACTTCGACATTTAAAGGAATTTTACAGGCGCGGATAATCGCGTCAACGTCGTCACGGTCAAAATCCTGATTTTGACGCATGTCTTCATCATAATAGGTTTGCGCGAATTCGTGAAATTTCTTCTCGGCGGCCTGTGCGGCTCCGTTATAATCTTTTTGTTCAAACCTTGCGTTAAACGCGTCGACGATATCGTTCATTCCTTTTTGAACAACAGTTCCCAAAGCGCCGGAATGCAGGTCAATATGCGTCAATTCATGTTTTAAAACTTCTTCGTACTGACAGGATCCTTTGGGCAAATCCGAATGGATTTCGATTTCGTTGTTCTTTGCAAAAACGTTAATCACGATATGACGCTGCGCCATATTGATTTTCATTTCCACGTCTTTATCGGAACGAGCGCAGCCCAAAATAACGGTTCCCGGTTTTTTCGGACCGCAAGGGACTTCTGTTTTGTTATGAATATAATAAATTTCGCCCGGGTGATATTTAACTTCTATCAGCGTGTTGTCCGGCACGCCGAAAGCAGGACGACAGATAAAGACAATCAACCAAAAAAATACCGTCCGCGTCATAACTTTATTCCCGGCATTGGTTTTGCAGGTGCAGATAAGCGTCCTGAGAATCCATCAGATCGTTTTGTTTCCTGTCTTCGGCCATCATACGGGTAACAAACCCGTTTAGCACTTTGTCTATTTTATTGATCTGCGCCTGCGTCAGCGGCGGCGGTAGGCCTTCGACAACAGCCAAAACGGCTTTGGCGATTTCGGGCGCGAACCGGGTTAAAATCCGCCGGTGCAGCGCCAAATGCGTTAATTCATGTTTTAAAACCGCGTCAAACAGACAGGACCCTTTTTGCAAATCAGACGAAATTTCCACTTCAACGTCTTTTAATCCGATTAACAAACCGATTTCACGGACAGCTCCGTCCGGCGTCAGCTTTATTCCATTAATCGCCGCATAAAAAACGACGCGCGTACACCCGCCGCCGTGATTAACGGCCCCGGAACAGTCAAACTTTTTATTTTTGTGAATATAAACCGGCCGGCCGTTATCAAGCTGAACAACCATTTCCGGTTTTTCCGTACGACCGGAATTGTCCGAAACGACGACCGGAACAGCCCTGCGAATATTCTGCGCGGCCGAAACAGGACCGGCGAAACACCCCAATAAACATATGCAAAAAAACAGCCTGATCTTCATTTTTCATTCCCGGACGACCGTTTTTTATTTAAACAAAGAGTTACTGAAAAAACAATCCTTTCCTTTGTTTATTTTCCTGTGGATTCGCTTTGTTTTTTCCTGTATAAAGATAAGAAACAAAAAATACCAAAGGTTATTTTTCCAGAAATGAGCGATGATCCTCATAATTGCGCCAAGCCTCCGTCCGCTTTTGTTCAAAATGAACAAAGGACTGTCCGCGTATCGACATGGAACGTTAATTCGGTCAAAGCCCGGCTGCCGGTTTTAACGGCATATCTGCAAGAAAAAAAACCGGATATCGTCATGTTGCAGGAAATCAAAACGGAAACGGAAAACTTTCCGGCATTTGAATTAAGCAGTTTGGGATATTATTCTTTGGCCAAAGGACAGAAAAGTTATAACGGCGTCGCTCTGGCGGCCAGAGAACCGCTGGAACAAATCCGGGATACGCTGCCCGGGGCGCCCGATGACGGCGAACAGGCCCGTTTCATCGAAGCGTACTGCCCTGCCTTAAAAACGCGACTGATCAGCGTTTATGTCCCGAACGGTGAACCGCCCGCAACGGATCCCGACAGCACCTGTAAACTGGAATACAAACTTGCCTGGCTGGACGCTTTGGCTGCGTACGCCGCACGACTGTCGGAACAGGACGATCCGTTTATTATCGGCGGGGATTTCAATGTTATCGAATATGACGACGACGTTTACGACCCGGCCGCGTTTAAAAATACGGCTTTTACGGTTCTGCCGGTCAGACAGCGTTTCCGCGCCTTTTATTACACGGGTCTGACAAACGCTTTGCGGCGGGCGGGTCCGCACGGACGGACATTATATTCGTACTGGGATTACCGCGGCGGAGCATGGGAAAAAAACAACGGTATTTTGCTTGATCATTTGTTTTTATCGCCGGTATGGGCGGATAAACTGATTTCGTCAGATGTTGACAGCGAAACCCGCAGTGCTCAGAAAGCCTCTGATCACGCGCCGGTAAGCTGCCTTTTATCTCCAATATAACCAGAGGAAAAGATGGATTCTCCTTCGTCATATACATTTTTAAAACTTTTTGCGGCTTTTGTTTTTGTGGCGATCAACGCTTTTTTCGTTGCCGCCGAATTTTCAATCGTTAAAATCCGCCGCTCCCGACTGGAAGAAATCGAAGCGCACGGAAATAAAAAAGCAAAACTGGCGATTAAAGTCACCTCTTCGCTGGATTCTTATCTCAGCGCGACACAGCTGGGAATTACATTGGCTTCGCTGGCTTTGGGGTGGATCGGGGAACCGGCGCTGGCTGTTATTATTGATCCATTGTTCGGGCATTGGTTAAAAGACGACCCGATCCTGATGCATTCCGTCAGTATCGCGACCGCATTTACGATCATCACGCTGTTGCATGTTGTTTTCGGGGAACTGGTGCCGAAATCCATCGCCATTCAGAAAACGGAAACAGCCGTTATGCTGGTTGTACGGCCTTTGTATTTATTCGCTCAGATTTTCCGTCCGATTATTTATATTTTCGATCATCTGGCCGCTCTTGCGCTGAAACTGATCGGTATTCAGCCGGCGCATGACAGCGACCTGGTTCATTCCGAAGAAGAAATAAAGTTAATCGCGGGGGCTTCCCAACGCGGTGGAATTATTGACAAAACGGAAAGCGAAATCATTAAAAACGCCGTTGACTTTTCCGATAAAATCGCCCGTGAAATCATGGTTCCGCGTCAGGATATGGAATGTTTGTATCTGGAAAACACTTACGAAGAAAACTTTAACATCGTAAAACAAAGCAACCATACGCGCTATCCCGTCTGCGACGAAGACAAAGACAATATCGTCGGCATGATTCATCTGCGCGACATTTTGATGAACGAAGATGAAAAAGACATCACCAAAATGCTGCGGGAAGTTTTGTTCGTTCCCGAAAGCCTTTCCGTTTCCGAAGTCCTGCATACAATGAAAAGACGGCGTATTCACATGGCTATTGTCATTGACGAATACGGCGGTACTTCCGGTCTGATTTCGATGGAAGACGTTTTGGAAGAACTGGTCGGCGATATTCAGGACGAACACGATACGGCAGACGACGTTTACGAAAAACGGCTGGAAGACGGATCGTTCGAGTTTTTGGGTATGACGTTGCTGGACGAAGCAATGGAATACATGGGGCTGCGCACACTGGACGAACATGAAGAAGACACGATCGGAGGATATGTCTTCGGCCTTTTGGCGCGAAAACCCAAAGTCGGTGATGTTGTCGATTGTCCTTTATGCAGCTTTGAAATTCTGGAAATCGACGGTTTCCGCGTTAAAAAAGTCAAAGCTTTCCTGAAAAAAAATGACGAGGAAGAAGACGCCGGCAAAGCCGAGGAAAAAGCCGGTTAAACTATTATAACGTTATAAAAAAGGGACTTGTAACAAGCCCCCTTTTTTTACGCCTTTTGCCTTTTATTCATTAAACAATAAAGCCCCATCATCAAAGCCGTTACCGTTTCAGAAACAGGCATCGAAAGCCAGATTCCGGCAGTACCCAACAATTTCGGCATAACATAAAATGCAGCTGAAAGCAGAACTGCTCCCCTTAAAAGAGCAAAGACAGCAGCAGGTTTCAACCGTTCTACGCTTTGAAAATAACCGATTCCGGTCAAGTTCAGAATAAAACATAAAAATCCTGCCGCAAAATACGGAAATCCGTTGATCGCCAATTTTGCAACCGTTGTTGACGAATCAAGAAAAAATCCGACCAGTGTTTCAGGAAACAACACAAAAACAGCCGTTACGACAACTCCGCAAACAATGGCGGCCAGCAAAGCTGTTTTTTCGGATTCGGCAACCCTTTGTAAATTATTCATGCCGAAATTATAACTGATAATCGGTTGAGCCGACTGAGCAACGGCGTTCCCGACCATAAAAACAAACGGAGCATAGTAACAACAAATACCAAACGCGCCTACCCCGTCATCACCAAGATATAACATAAAGACATGATTACCCGCAAACATCAAAACAGCCATTGTCGCTTCCCCCAGCAAAGCGGAAGACCCGATACGGCATTGGCTGACAATATTATCCCAGAACAGATAAAAACCGCGTAATCCGATTTTAACCGGATAAAATCGCAGCGTTTTAGCGTAAAACAGCAGATACACAACAGCAATCGTCCCGCCGACGAACAGCCCGGCCGTTGCAGCAAAAGCCGCTCCCATAATGCCCCAGCCGAAAGGAAAAATAAACAGCCACCCCAAAAATGTATTAATACCGGCGGCAATAACACTGCACCACATTGCCAATTTTGGAGCTCCGTCTAATCTGATAATAAACAAAGCCACCGACACCCACATTTGAAAAATCAAAGACGGTGCAAACCATAATAAATACGTTTTCACCATCGGCATTAAATGATCAGATGCCCCCAGTATATAAGCCGTTCTTTCTGGAAAAAACATAATCAGCGCGACAAAAAACACCATAACGGCCGTAACAAACAGTATTGACTGCGTTACGTTAAACCGGGCATATTTTATTTTGCCTTTTGACAACGCAACCGAAGCAATCACCGACCCGCCGATCCCGGTCATCAGCCCAAGTCCGGTAAACAGCATCAAAATCGGGATACAAATATTAACAGCGGCAATTCCCTGTGCACCGATGCCATGACCGACAAAAACGCCGTCAATCGCCGTAACAGCGCACATACTTAACATTCCCGCCAAAGTCGGGAAAAACAATTTTCTGAACAAAACAGAAACTTTTTCAGTTCCTAAATCCATTTTTTATCCTTTCCTTTGACACAAAAAAAAAACGGATAAAATGATTGGTTTTACCCAGTCATCTTATCCGGTTGCAGAAACCTCCGATGAGGATTACAAAACTTTTTATTGTTTCCGCCCTCACCTATACAATATCAGAAATCAAAGTCAAGCCTTTATGATTCAATTTTTTTAATTATCTTACAGGGATTTCCCGCAGCGATCACACCGGCGGGAATATCTTTGACCACGACGCTGCCCGCCCCGATCACACTTCCGTCCCCGATCGTTACCCCGGGCAAAATAACAACCGCCCCGCCGATCCAAACGTCTTTTCCAATCGTAATCGGCTGCGCCTTTTCCAATCCTTTCCGGCGCTGTTCAACGTCTAACGGGTGATTGACCGTATAAAACTGAACATTCGGACCGATAAAACTTCCCTGCCCGATACGCACATATCCGGCGTCTAAAAATACACTGCCCGTATTGATATAAACGTTGTCTTCTAAAAACAAATGACAGCCGTAATCGCAATATAACGGCGGCGTAACCGTCACATTTTCACCGACAGAGCCCGCAACTTCTTTTAACAGAGCCCGGCGTTTTTCTTTTTCCAAAACATCAGCGGCATTATATTCTTTTAACAAACGCTGCACTTTGATATAAAAGCCGGACAATTCCTCACAGGTTGCATCAAACCATTCGCCGCGGCGTTGTTTTGATATTCCGTTTCCATTGTTCTTTCCTTTCCATAACCGAAAGAAGTATAAAAAACAGAAAAATCAAAGTCAAATCAGACTCTGTGAATTGCCACCTGATGTTTCGTATGATGATAAGCGGCAATAAAAACGCCCGTAATCACCAAAATTCCGCCGGACAACTGAGCCGCCGATATTTTTTCACCAAGAATAAAATAAGCCTCGATACTGCTGAAAACCGGCATCAGATAATACAGCAACCCCGTTTTCAATGCTCCGATTTTCTCCAGAGAAATATCCCAACATAAATAAGAAATAATAGAAGGACATAACCCCATATAAATAACGATCACAACAGCTTCAACAGTTAAATTGTGAATCGGATTTGTCCAAAGCGTTATCAGAAAAACCGGCGTTAAAATCAAAACGCCTATAAAGACCATCGCCCCCAGCAAAGTCAGTGCCGGCACATCAATTTTCCGGGTTTGCAATACGCCGTAAGCGCCGAATATAACCGTCATAAACAGCATCCAGAAATCACCCGGGACCAAAGGAATATGCAGCAAATGCGTCAACTGTCCTTTAGAAACAATAATCAATACGCCGAATAAAGCTATACAGAATCCGATAATTTGTTTTGCCGAAATGACCGTATGTAAAAATATTTTTGAAAAAATCACCAGAAAGATCGGCGCCATTGTTCCCAGCAGCGCCATATTGATGACGGAAGCGGTTCGACCGGCCTGATAAACAATCGTATTTTGCAAAACGACGGCAATCAGAGCGGAAACAAACACATGTTTTTTATGCACCTGTAAAGTTTTTCTGTTATTCCATACGGATTTTGTCGTCAGCGGCAGCAAAACAACCGCTGCGACAAACCAGCGGCCGAAAGCGATCTGAAACGGCGTCAACTGATCGGATAAATAACGCGCGATTAAAACGTTAAAGCTCCAAAAGAAAACAGATACGAGAGCCAACACATATCCGTTCAGAAAAATTTTCATGTCCGCCCCCTTTTTTGCAGTATTTTAAAAAAAGGAACGCTGTAAAAACAGATAGACATTCGTCAATCAAAAAAACGATATAAAATATTTTCCGCTTCTTCTTCCGCAGCGGGATCTTCTTTTTCTTCAACCGGCTCAGTCCGTTCTTTTTGCTTTGACGTGTCCAGCGTATAGACTACGGCCCCCAGCCGCTGTCCGTCCAGCCCGAGCAAAGACAAAGCACCGCCGGACAAATCCGTTTCCGGCAAAATAAAATGATCATTCCGATCCGACAGCGACAACAGTTTTTTCTGCTGTTTTTTGCTTAATGTTTTTCCGGATCCGATTGATGTCAGGAAAGCCAGATTTTCCGCTGTGCACCAACCGGAATATCTTGTTTTGTCCGGTTCACGACGGCGCATTTTAAACCAGGCCATTTTTTTCAGCCCCGTTTTATCCAGCGCCGTGTAAACGCGCACTTTACCGAACCGGGACAAAGCGTCCGGAATATTGCCCACCATTCGGGTTAATTTTTTGGATATTTTTAAATATCCTGTTTTTTCACCGTCAATTTTCATCAAAACGCTGTACACAACGTCCTGCGAAGGAAGCCTTTCCCAAAAACAAGAGGAGGAAGAATCCGCCAGATCTGCCGGCAATCGCATTCTGCCGCGATAATTTTTGTCATTCACACGGACAAAAAAACGCGTGTTCGGGTGATAAAAAACGAAATCCGTATCGTAATCTTTGGCCAAAGCGGACGCATACTTTGAAGCCGCCCTGACGACATCGCGCGTACTGCGGTTCTGAGCCGCTTCCATAAATTTCTTATCCGCGAAAATATGGTTGCGGGCAAAAGACCGCAGTTCGCCGCAGACCCTCGCTTCTTCAGATCGGAAGAAATCCTTCATCATTTCGTCGGGCGTTTGTTCGCCGGCCAAAACGGCCAAAGGTGTTTCGACTTTTATCAATTCCTGAGCCGTCAGAGGAAAACTTCCCGCAAAAGTCAGATAAAATATCAGAAACACCCCTGTTTTTTTCATGCTTTTTCCCCTCCGGTTATCACAAGGAACGCAGCCGCAGCAAAGCCCCGTTGACGTTATCCAATGCAGTTTTGGCTTCACTCAGCCGCGTTTTTTGTTCTTCAATCACATTGGCCGGGGCTTTGGCAATAAAAGCTTCATTACTCAAACGGCCGTTCAAAGAAGAAATAACCTTTTCCAAATTAGCCTTTTCCTTGTTCAGACGTTCCGTTTCTTTGGTGACATCAATCACGCCAGCCAGAGGCAGTAAAATTTCCGCCGTACCGAAAACAGCCTGTGCGGCTCCTTTTTCATCATCGGCAGAAAGGGAAACTTCCGCTTTTTCCAAACGAGCCAGCGTCTTAATCAGCGTGTTGAACTTTGCCAGACGGGCACGTTCGGTTTCCGACGCCTTGCCCAGCAGCATCGTGATTTTGGCCGACGGCGCAATATTCATTTCCGAACGCAAAGAACGAATGGCGGCAATTAAATCCACGACCCAGTCCAAATCCTCTTCCGCCGCGGAATCGGTCAGATCGCCTAAATCTCCCCACGGAGTAACGATCAGCATTTGATCGCGTTCAAATCTGCCCCATAACTCTTCGGTCACAAAAGGCATAATCGGGTGCAGCATAATCAAAATACGATCCAGCACCCAGGCCGCCGTCGCCCGCGTTTCAGCCTTAACCGCTTCGTCACTGCCGAAAAACAACGGCTTGGCAAATTCCAAATACCAGTCGCAGAACGTCCCCCAGACAAATTGATACGCCGCGTTTGCCGCTTCGTTAAATTTATATTCGTTAAACGCCGCCGTTACTTTCGCATGCGCCTGCGCCGCTTTGGAAACGATCCATTTATTCAACGGATCTTTGACCACTTTCGGATCAAACCCTTTGACCGGGACGCATTCGTTCATTTCACAGAAACGCGCCGCATTCCACAGCTTTGTAACGAAATTGCGGTATCCTTCGACACGGCTTTCGCTCATCAAAACGTCGCGTCCCTGCGCCGCCATGGCCGCCAGAGTAAAACGCATGGCGTCAACGCCGTATTTATCCGCCAAGATCAGAGGATCAATTACGTTTCCTTTTGATTTTGACATTTTCCGGCCCTGTTCGTCACGCACCAAAGCATGAATATAAACCGTTTTAAACGGAATCTCTTTTGTAAAGAACAATCCCAGCATCACCATGCGGGCTACCCAGAAAAAGATAATGTCAAATCCCGTCACCAGAACATTTGTCGGATAATACCGTTTCAATTCCGCGGTTTCATCAGGCCAGCCCAAAGTGGAAAAAGGCCATATCCCCGAAGAAAACCATGTGTCAAACACATCGGGATCCTGTTTTAATTCAACATGCTTTCCATAATACTTGTCGGCTTCGGCCTGAGCCAGATCAACATTTTCTTCAACAAAGAAATGGCCGTCCGGACCATACCAGACAGGAATCTGATGCCCCCACCACAGCTGGCGGGAAACACACCACGGCTGAATGTTGCGCATCCATTCAAAATATGTTTTTTCCCACGCTTTCGGGACAAATTGCATACGTCCGTCTTCAACGACTTTAATCGCTTCAACAGCCAGTTTCGGCGCATCGACAAACCACTGATCCGTCAGCCACGGTTCAATCACGACACCTGAACGGTCGCCGTAAGGAATCGTCATCGGATTGTCTTCTTCTTTAACAAACAATCCGGCCGCTTTAACATCTTCCAACACTTTGGCGCGCGCTTCGGCCGTCGTCAGCCCCCGATAAGCTTCCGGTACGTTTTCATTTAAATGCGCCGTCGCGTCTAAAATATTAATCATCGGCAGATTATGGCGTTTGCCGACCTCATAGTCGTTAAAATCATGCGCCGGCGTAATTTTAACGGCACCCGTTCCCTTTTCAGGGTCGGCATGTTCGTCGGCAACAACGGGAATCGGACGGCCGCAAATCGGAATAATGACATTTTTGCCGATAATGTCTTTATAACGTTCGTCTTCATCGGAAACGGCGACGGCCGTATCGCCGAACAACGTTTCGGGACGCGTTGTCGCAATCGTCACAAAGCGTCCCTCTTCCCCTTCGACGGGATAATTAAAGTACCACATTTTGCCGACGACTTCGCGCTGTTCGACTTCCAGATCGGAAATCGCCGTCTGCAGATACGGATCCCAGTTAACCAAACGTTTCGCGCGGTAAACCAATCCTTCTTTATACAGCGTTACAAACTCCTGACGCACGGCGCGGCAAAGTCCTTCGTCCATTGTAAAACGTTCGCGCGGCCAATCCAGAGAAGCCCCCAGACGGCGCAGCTGATTGGTGATCTGGCCGCCGGATTTGGCTTTCCATTCCCAGACCTTTTCAATAAACTTTTCACGTCCCAGATCATGTCTGGAAACGCCGTCTTTGGCCAGCAGACGTTCAACGACCATCTGCGTGGCAATACCGGCATGATCCGTGCCGGGCTGCCATAAAACGTCTTTGCCCTTCATACGCTGATAGCGAATCAGAGAATCCTGAATGGTAAAAGTCAAAGCATGTCCGATATGCAGGTTTCCCGTTACATTCGGCGGCGGAATCATAATGCAGTACGGTTCTTTATCCGAATCGGGGTGACAGGCAAAAGCCCCTGACTTTTCCCATTTATCGTAACATTTAGCTTCAACTGCGGCCGGGCTGTAAACTTTATCCAGCATCGCCGTTCCTCCTTTACCTTCTTTGATATTCATGAAAAAATATTCCTCAAGCTGTTTTCAGGCTTGAGGAAATAAAAACTACACAACAGATTATTTCAAATCCAGCCTGTCCATAACGTGGGCAATTTCCTTTTTTACCACCCGTTCAACAATATCCGGCAGATTAACATCCAGCCATTCTTTCAGATAAGGCCTCAGCGTTTCCCGCACGATCGCTTCAATCGTTATGTCGCCTTTTCCCAGACTCAGACGCTTTTCAGACGCGATATCGCGCAGATGCGCCAAAGATTCCGCCGCCGCGACAACCGTCGGTTCAGCCAACAGAGAATCATCGTCTTCCAGCCGGCGTTCGGCCGTTTCCTTGATTAAATCCGTCAAGGTTTCTTCCTTCATCGGTTCCTGCGGAATAACGGGCTCCGGTGTAAAATCGTCATCATCGTCATCAGCGGCGGCAGGCGTTTCCTGCGCATCGGTCTGCGGCTGCGGCACAATCATATCCGCCGTCAGTTTCACAACGTCCTCATGCGTTTCGGTTACAACCGGATCCGACGGTTTTTCCGGAAAAGTTTCGGCTACTCGCGGCATTTGTTCCGGTTCAGAATCAAAACGCGCCGGTTCTGTTTTTTTCTGCGCCTCTGTATTTACCGGCATTTCGGCAATATCCTGCATAACCGGGGTATCTTTTGCCCTTTCAGGATTACTTTCTTCGTCTTCCGCCAGAATATTACGGATAGAAGCAAGAATATCTTCCATAGACGGTTCGTTTTGTTCTGTCATTTTCTGTCCATACAACTTAGTTCATCAGCTTAATATAACATCTCCTTTAAAAGGAGCAAGCTGATATTTTCTTTTTCAGGTTAAGAACTTATCCCTCTTTGCTTTCCGATTCGCCCGATTGATTCGCCTGATTTTTCCCGGTCTGCGCCTGTTCGGTTGTTCCGACCGGATTTTTACGGTACCGGGCGATATCCAGCCCCAACCCCGACGGCGTCATCAACCCCATTGAAGCAATCAGCTGATAAGAAGCGTCAATCAGGTTCTTTTTTGCCGTTACCACGCTGACTCGGGCGTCCAACAGTTCCTGTTCCGCATTTAAAACGTCCAGAATCGTCCGGGTGCCGGCCTGTTCTTCGTAACGAACGCCTTCCAGCGCCAAAGCCGAAGCCTTTACCTGTTCTTCCAAAGAGGCCAAAGAAGCTTGCGTTGACTGATAGTTTTCCCAAGCCTGCGTCGTCGCCCGCACGACATCGCGTTTTACGGCATTGATATTAATTCTGGCCTGTCCGGCAATATATTTGGATTCGCGTACTTTTGAAGCCGTATTGCCCGCGCGATACAACGGCACGTCCATAACCAACATAACGGAAGAATCTTCTTCTCTGGCCCGTCCCGTATCCACTGTTCCATATCCCAGATCATACGATCCGTGGGCGCCGGCTTTCATGTTTTTATACGAAGCCTGAATATCAACGGAAGGATAATAATCCGCCTGAGCGACATCTATGGCATTCTGCGCGCTTTTCGCCTGCATTTCGGCAGATTGAACCGCCGGGTTGCTTTTTAACGCAATTTCCAGTGCGTCGTCCAGCGTCTGCGGCAGTTTTGCCGCCGGGACTTCCGGTTCAAAAATCTTATCGGGCATTTTACCGATTACTTTTTGATAAACGGCATAAGCGACTTTTAAGTCCCCTTCCGCCGAAATACGGCTGGCAACGGCGCCGGCATAGCGGGCTTCCGCCTGAGCGACGTCCGTCTTTGTCAATTCGCCGACGCGGAAACGATCCTGCGTATATTCCAGCTGACGCTGCAAGACGGCTTCGTTATTCTGGTTCAGCTTTAAAACGGCCAAAGCCCGGATAACGTCCGTATACGCCACCACCGCATTAATCATTGACGATTGTTCAACATCACGCAAATTTGCGCGTTCGGCTTCAAACTGCGCTTTTGCCGCCTTAACCGAAGCCGAAGTGCCGAATCCGGAAAAAACGGGTTGTACGGCACTCACACCGAAAGAAAACGGCATGCTTTCTTCTTCATCAAAAACCGGGGACGATTTTGTTCTGGTATAAGAATACCCGTAAGAAGCTTCACCGGACAAAGTCGGCTTATATCCGGAAAAACTCTGGGTAATTTTTTCATAGACCGATCTTAAATACGCTCTTTGCGAAAGAATCGTCGGGTTAGCCACATACGTATAGGCCAAAGCTTCTTCCAGTGTTTCAGCCTGCACCGTCGTACTTAAAAGAACGGCGGACAAAGATATTCCGGATAAGATTCTTTTTAACTTCAATTGATTCGACACAATACGCCCCCTTAAAAAAATTGGGAATTTTCTTAAACATTCTTTTTTAACGTTAATTCCAACTCAATATCAACAATTATTTAAGAAACCGCTTCAAAAACAAAATTTTTATAAAACGGAAGGCGGACGAATCCGCTTAAATCCAAATCAAACGCCGTGATATAAGACAGACTGCCGTTGTTTTTTATAACCTTGGTGGCTTTTCCCGTCGTTTCATCATTTTTGGCCACAACACAAACCAGCCTGCCGTTTTCAGCCATTTGAGCCAACAGAGTTTCGGGAATCTGAGGAATGACGCCTTCAATAAAAATAACGTCAAACGGCGCCTGAGACGCAAATCCCTGATCGGGATTTCTGTTTAATACGGCCACATTATCTATTTCGGAATCGATCAAAATCTGCTGAGCCGTTTCGCACATGCCCGCATCGCTTTCCAAAGCGACAACAGCCTGCGTCATGTTAGCCATAACAGCCGCCGAATAACCGGTAGCCGATCTGACGTCCAAAACGAAATCGCTGTCCCGCAGATTCGCCAGCAGCAGCAGATTTGCTAAAATTCTGGGTGAAAACATAACGGTATGGGCATCAATATAAATGGATTCGTCGGCATAAGCGCGGCTTTTCAAACGATCCGGCAAAAATAATTCTCTGGCGACGGATCCCATAGCCCTTAACATGCCGGAATCGTGAATCCGGTTAGGGATTAACTGCCCCAGCAGCATATTTTTGCGCGCTGTTTCATGTTCGTTTTCAATCAAAATTCCGGCCATAACCCCTCTCTTTTCACGATATGTTTATACAATAAAAACACCTTTTGCAGCAAATAAGAAAAAACTTTTAATTTTTTTATTGACGCATAAAAAAACTAAGGTTATAAGAATTTTGTCTTCAGAGACAAAAACCGCATTCGGGGCCGAATGGCAGAATGGTTATGCAGAGGACTGCAAATCCTTAGATATCGGTTCGATTCCGGTTTCGGCCTCCAAGGATTATTCCGCGATAGCTCAGCGGTAGAGCAATCGGCTGTTAACCGATTGGTCGTAGGTTCGAATCCTACTCGCGGAGCCAAAAATAAGAAAAACCTGCTTTTTTTTAAGCAGGTTTTTTTATTTTTGTTTGCAAGAATTGATTCGAACCAAAGAAGCGGATTCAGTCAGCGAAAGTTAACAACGCACAGGACAAGTGCCCGAGCTGCCAACTCAACCGGAGAGTAAAGCAACCTCCCCTGCTTGCGGAATTTCTTTTAATTCCCGCCTTTTTTAAGGCAGTTTTTTATTTTTGTTTGCAAGAATTGATTCGAACCAAAGAGAAACAGTTTTGGCCAACAAAAGTTGACAACACTCAGGACAAGTATCCTAATCTCGAAAATATTTCAGCTCATTCTTACCGTTTTTCATCAGAGCAGATAAAAATCAAAAAAAATTATAGTAATTTTATTACGGTTA
>ULRP01026991.1_pt1 | contig 69895 bp, 47 predicted proteins | sample 1955521 | NCBI WGS metagenome assembly ULRP01 (sample SAMEA4835685, study PRJEB28245) | human gut metagenome | biome: gut microbiome; material: fecal sample | place: Denmark | collected 2008
GATAATTGCGTAACCGTATATTTTTTCGGACGAAAATATGACGTTCCGTCCGAACTTACCGTAATGCAGGCTATGGAATACGTCGGCTACAAACTCGTCAAGGGTTGCGGTTGTCGCAGCGGATTTTGCGGCGCGTGCGCTACGACTTATAAAATCGACGGCAAAAGCGGCGTAAAAACGTGTCTTGCATGTCAAAAGCAAGTAGAAAACGGTATGATCGTTTCCGGATTTTCGCCTGTTAGACTCAACGAAAGAAAGTACGATATAAATAAACTGAATATAGACGAGCAGACGATAGGAAAAATTTATCCCGAAATCGCCGATTGCGTCGGTTGCGGCGTTTGCTCGAAAAGTTGCCCCAACGGAATAAACGTTATGAAATGCGTCGGGTACGCAGTTGCCGGCGACTACGAAAAAATCGCAGACGAGAGTTTTTCGTGCGTTTCGTGCGGGTTATGCTTTTCGCTCTGCCCCGTAAAAATTCCTCAGCCGCAAATTTTCGAACTTGCAAGAAGAATTTACGGCAGATACCGTTCGCCCGAAAGTAAAAATACGAAAAAGCGCGTGACGGAAATCCGCGACGGCAATTTCGACGAAGAATTGGAAGAACTTACCCGAAAATCGACGGCTGAAATGAAAATTCTGTATGAAAACAGAATTTTCGAAAAGTAGGAGGCGATCGAAATGTATTCGTATATCGAAGAACGAATCGCTTCTTTACGAAAAGTAGAGCAGACGAGAGAAGAAAGGCTTATTAAACCCGTTGCAAAAATGACCGAAGCCGAAAGGCGAGCCGTTTTGGACGAATACCCGGATTACGCGAAAAATGCTTGCAAAATTCTGAGAGCGGGAGTAAATAGCGGCGATAAAGTCGTTAAAGAATTCGCCGATTTATTAAACGGCAAGCCTTTGATTTCGGGGAAAACTTTCGACCTGTCAAAACCCGATTTCGACGTGGACGTACTCGTGATCGGCGGCGGTGGGGCAGGGGCCGCCGCGGCTATTACCGCAAAAGAACGCGGAGCGGACGTTCTGATCGTTACCAAATTACGCATGGGCGATTCCAATACCGTTATGGCGGAGGGCGGCATACAAGCCGCCGACGGTCCGAACGATAGTCCGGCGATTCATTATATCGACGCGTTCGGGGGCGGCGGATACGCCGCAAAACCGCAACTTCTGAAAAAACTCGTTCTCGAAGCGCCCGAAGCGATAGCGTGGCTTACCGGTTTAGGCGTCGTGTTCGATAAAAACGCCGACGGCGAACCCGTAACCTCGCACGGCGGCGGAACCTCTAAAAAACGTATGCACGCGTGCAGGGATTTTACGGGACTCGAAATAATGCGGACGCTGAAAAGCGAGGTTTCGTGCAGGGATATTCCCGTCGCGGAATATTCGTCGGCGGTCGAAATAATAAAAGACGAAAACGGCAACGCCGCGGGCGCCGTGCTTATGAATACCGAAACTGGCGGATTTTCCCTCGCCAAGGCAAAAACGGTAATTATAGCGACGGGCGGCGCGGGCAGACTTCATTGTCAGGGTTTTCCGACGAGTAATCATTACGGGGCGACTGCCGACGGTCTGGTGATAGCGTACAGATCGGGCGCGAAACTTATCTGCGCCGACACGCTTCAATATCACCCCACGGGCGTGGCGGAACCGTCTGCGCTTTACGGCAATCTCGTTACCGAAAAAGCCCGTTCGTTAGGCGCGCAACTCGTAAACAAAGACGGCGCGGCGTTTGTCAACCCGCTTGAAACCCGCGACGTGACCGCGGCGGCTATCATCCGCGAATGTAAAATCGGAAACGGAATAAAGACCGCAAACGGTTTCGGAGTGTGGCTCGATACGCCTATGATAGAAAAGATAAACGGCGACGGAACGATCGAAAAAAGACTTCCGTCTACGTTCAGAACATTTGAAAGAGCGGGTATAGACGTAAGAAAAGAGCCGATTGCGGTTTACCCCACGTTGCATTATCAGAACGGCGGAATAGAAATAGACGAAAATTGCGAAGCGGTCGGCGTTAAAAATCTTTTCGCGTGCGGCGAGGCGGCGGGCGGTATTCACGGCAGAAACAGACTTATGGGTAACTCGCTTGCCGATATAATCGTATTCGGCAGAACCGCCGGAAGAGTTGCCGCCGACAGGGCGAAAAATATTCGCGTCGGCAAACTTACGCTCGGGCACGCAGAGAATTTTACGAAAGAACTTGAAAAGGCGGGGGTGAAACCGGTCTGCCTTTCGCCCGAAATCCTCGGCAAAGCGACTCTGAATAAAAGTTTTGATTAAAAACGCTTATATTTATTGACAATCGAGTCGATATATATTAAAATATGTAAGGAAATTAAAAAACCGAAAGGAGTTTTACTGTTATGAACAAAATGTCCGTAAAAGACGTAGACGTCAAAGGTAAAAGATGTTTAGTCAGATGCGATTTTAACGTACCCATGAAAGACGGCGTTATAACCGACGAAAACAGAATCAACGGAGCGCTTCCCACCATAAAATACCTTATGGAACACGGCGCAAAGGTTATTCTTTGTTCGCACATGGGTAAACCCCACAATATATTCACCGAAGGCTTCGGTCTTAACAAGAAAGAGAAGAAAGCGGTAGAGGCTCTTCCCGAAGAAGAGAGAGCGGCCGCCAAAGCGGCTTATCTCGAAAAGGCGAAAAAGGGAGATTTGAAAAAATTCACGCTTGCTCCCGTCGCCGCAAGACTCAACGAACTTTTAGGCGGCAAAGTTGCGTTCGCAACCGATATAGTAGGCGCCGACGCGCAGGCTAAAGTCGCCGCTTTGAAGGAAGGAGAGTGCGTACTCCTCGAAAACCTTCGTTTCGACGCGGGCGAAGAGGGCAGAGATGAAGAATTCTGCCGTAAACTCGCATCGTTCTGCGATATATACGTCAACGACGCGTTCGGAACGGCTCATCGTTCGCACGCTTCCACCGCGGCTATCGTCGAATACGGTTTCGTAAAGACTGCGGTATGCGGCTTCCTTATCGAAAAGGAACTTTCCGTCATGGCGGAAGCGCTCGAACACCCCGTAAGACCGTTCGTCGCAATCCTGGGCGGAGCGAAAGTCGCCGATAAACTTAACGTTATTTCCAACCTCCTCGAAAAATGCGATACGCTTATCATAGGCGGCGGAATGGCGTACACGTTCCTTAAAGCGCAGGGATACGAAGTAGGTAAGTCGTTGGTCGACGATACTAAAATCGATTACTGTAAAGAAATGATGGCTAAAGCCGAAAAAGAAGGTAAGAAACTTCTTCTTCCCGTAGACGGAGTAGAAATCAAAGATTTCCCCGATCCGATCGACGCGCCGATCGAAACCGTCGTGAGAAAAGTCGGAGAATTCGATGCGGATATGGAGTCTGCCGATATAGGACCCGAAACCCGTAAACTTTACGCCGACGCTCTCGTGGGCGCGAAAACGATTATCTGGAACGGACCTATGGGCGTTTTCGAAAATCCGACCTTGGCAGCGGGCACTATAGCGATAGCGAAGGCTATGGCAGACTGCAAAGACGCTACGACAATCATCGGCGGCGGAGATTCTGCGGCGGCGGTTGCTCAACTCGGTTTTGCCGATAAAATGACTCACATTTCGACCGGAGGCGGCGCTTCGCTCGAACTTTTCGAAGGGAAGAAACTTCCCGGCATCGAATGTCTTAACGATAAAAAGTAATTCAGGAGTTTTTACTATGAGAAAAGCGATTATTGCAGGCAACTGGAAAATGAATAAAACCATGGCTGAAACCAAAGCCATGATAACCGAACTCGCTCCGCTCGTAAAAGACGCGACTTGCGACGTCGTACTTTGCGTTCCTTTCACCGATATTCAGACGGCGAAAAGAGCGGCGAGAGGAACTAACATCAAGATCGGCGCGGAAAACGTTCATTGGGCGGAAAAAGGCGCGTTCACGGGCGAAATTTCCGCCGAAATGCTCAAAGAATTAAAAGTAGATTACGTTATCATCGGACACAGCGAAAGAAGACAATATTTCGGCGAAACCGACGAAACCGTAAACAAGAGGGTTCAGGCTGCGCTTAACGCAAAGTTAAGACCTATCGTATGCGTCGGCGAAACCGAAGCGGAAAGAGTTTGCAGATTGACCGAAAAAGTTCTCGAAAGACAAATCGTCGAAGGGCTTAAAGGTTTCAAAAGCAAAGATTTCGATAAGATCGTCATTGCATACGAACCCGTTTGGGCTATCGGTACGGGTAAGACCGCTACCGCGGAAGACGCTAACGAAACCATCGGCTTTATCCGTAAAGTTCTCGCTAAAAAATTCCATAGATCCATTGCCGAAAAGACGAGAATCCAATACGGCGGTTCTATGAACGTAAAGAACTGCAAAGAACTTATGGCTAAAGAGGAAATCGACGGCGGACTTATCGGCGGCGCGTCCTTAAAGGCTCAAGACTTCTCCTGCATCGTAAACTACGACAAATAATAAATAAATCGGGGGCGGCGTTTATACGCCGCCTTTATAAAAGGAACTATTATGGTAAAAATGAAAACCAGACCCGTATGTCTGTTCATTATGGACGGATACGGACTTAACAAGGATAAATACGGAAACGCGATAGAGATCGCTCACGAGGGCGTTATAGAAAATCTTATGAAGAAATATCCGTCGACCAATCTCGGCGCGAGCGGACTTTCGGTAGGACTTCCCGACGGACAAATGGGCAACAGCGAAGTCGGACACCTCAATATGGGCGCGGGCAGAATCGTATATCAGGATTTAACCCGTATCACCAAGGCTATTCAGGACGGCGACTTCTTTGAAAACGAAGAACTCATTTCCGCTATGGACGGTGCGAAGAATTCGGGCAAAAAACTTCATCTGTACGGATTGTTGTCGTCCGGCGGCGTTCACAGTCATATAACGCATCTGTTCGCGCTGCTCGAAATGGCAAAAAAACGCGGAGTAAAAGACGTTTTCGTTCATTGCTTTATGGACGGCAGAGACGTTTCTCCTACGAGCGGCGCGGAATTTATCGCCGAACTCGAAAACGAAATGAAAAAAATCGGCGTAGGCAAAATAGCAACGATAAGCGGCAGATACTACGCTATGGACAGAGATAACCGTTGGGAAAGGGTAGTCAAAGCGTACGAAGCGATGACTGTCGGCAACGGCGTAAAGGCAACCGACGCGAAGACCGCGGTTGAAGAAAGTTATAAAGCGGGCGTTACCGACGAATTTATCGTTCCGACTAATATTTTCGAAAACGGTAAACCCGTAGGTCTGATCGAAAAGGGCGACAGCGTTATATTCTTCAACTTCCGCCCCGACAGAGCGAGAGAACTTTCGAGAGCGTTTACCGAAGAAGAATTTAACGGATTTGAAAGAAAAACGGGACTGTTAGGACTTAACTACGTCGGTTTTACGAAGTACGACGAAACGTTCAGACACGTAAAAATTGCGTTCAGAAAACAGGAACTTCATAACACGCTCGGCAAATATCTCGCCGATAACGGTTATACGCAACTTCGTATTGCCGAAACCGAAAAATACGCGCACGTAACGTTTTTCTTCAACGGCGGCGTAGAAGAACCCGAAAAGAACGAATACAGAGATTTAATTCCTTCGCCTAAGGTCGCAACCTACGATTTGCAGCCCGAAATGAGCGCGTATCTCGTAACCGATAAAGTGCTTGAAGAAATCGACTCCGATAAGTTTGACGTAATTATACTTAACTACGCCAACTGCGATATGGTCGGGCATACGGGGGTTCTGGAAGCGGCGGTCAAGGCCGTCAAGACGGTTGAAGATTGCGTAGGCAAAATAACCGAAGCCGTGCTTAAAAAAGGCGGAAGTTGTCTTATAACCGCAGACCACGGTAACGCGGATAAGATGATCGCCGAAGACGGTTCGCCGTTTACCGCTCACACCACAAACAGAGTTCCGTTTATTCTCGTAAGCGAAGACCTGAAAAACGTGACGCTTCGCGACGGAGGTATTCTGGCGGACATCGCTCCTACGCTTTTGGAGGTTATGGGAGAAACCGCGCCGGCGGAAATGACTGGAAAATCGTTAATCGTTAAATAATTTCGCATTTTCGGGGTGCAAACGCTTGCTTTTGCATAAAGAGTATGCTAAAATAGTAACGCTTTGATTAAATCCTGTTATGGGAGAGAATAAAAATGTTAGAAAATTTACTTATAAAATTCGAAACTGCGTCCGCGATATGTATTCCGCTTCTCATCGTTGCGATTATCTGCGCGATTTTCGTTATAGTCGTCGTAATGATGCAGTCGAGTAATTCAAACGGTATCAGCGCGCTCGGCGGTCAGCAAGAAACTTTTTACGGTAAAAATAAAGGCAAAACAATGGAACATAAGTTGAGAAGACTTACGGTAATCGCGGTGACCGTTCTGGCTGCCGTTATGATTGCGTTTTGCGTTATCGTTTTCCGTATTACGGACTGATAATCATCGTTTCTTTGCGGGCGCCGTTGAGGCGTCCGCTTATTTTTTTATGAACGTATATGGTTTTATAGCCGATAAATTCGCTTCCGGCGAATGGATAGGCTACGGTAAAAAGAGAATATTCGCCGAGTTCGGTACGAAATCGACCTTTGAAAGGCGAGCGATAGAAGACGTGTTGCGCCGTATGGAAAAAGACGGCGTGATCGTTTACGAGAACGGAAAATTTTTACGTCCCGAAGACTGCGGTTTTATAAAGGGAGTAATTCGCGGAAACGAGCGCGGCTTCGCATTCGTTACGGGTGAAGACGGTAACGATTATTTCATTCCGCATAAACGGCTTAACGGCGCGTGCCATAAAGACGAAGTTTTTATACGTAAAGTCGAAAGCGATCGCGGTTCGACGGACGAAGCGGAAGTCGTTAAAATCGTTTCGAGGGGTATTTTATCTACGGGCGGAACGTATTATAAAGAGAAGACTTTCGGTTTCGTTCGACCGGATGACAAAAATTACTACAACGATATACGCGTTCCGTTTTCGCTTGCAGGTAAAGCGAAAACGGGCGATAAAGTTATCGTCGATATAGTTTCTTTTCCCGAAAACGACGCTCCCGAAGGAAAAATCAGAGAGATTTTAGGCAAAAGCGGCGATTTGTTCGTTGAAGAAAATTCCGTAATAACTTCTTTCGGTTACACTGAAAAGTTCCCCGAAAGCGTAAAAGGCGAGGTCGAAAAAATCTCTCAGAAAGTGCCTGACAGCGCGATTATCGGCAGAAAAAATTATACCGACCGTCTGATTATCACGATAGACGGGGAAGACAGCAGAGATTATGACGACGCCGTCGAAGTCGAAATGCTGAAAAACGGGAACTATCTTTTGGGCGTGCATATCGCAGACGTTTCCGAGTACGTAAAGCCGCGTTCGGAAACGGATAAGGAAGCGTACGAAAGAACTACCAGCGTGTATTTCCCCGATAGGGTTATACCTATGCTTCCGAAAGAACTTTCAAACGGAATTTGTTCGCTTAACGAGAACGAAGTAAGGCTTACGCTTTCGTGTATTATCGAAATAGACAAAAGCGGCGAAATCGTCGGCAGAGAAATCTATAAAAGCGTAATAAAATCTAAAAAACGCATGACTTATACCGACGTTCAGGCTATCCTGGACGGTAACGAAGAGATCGTACAAAAATATCGCGAAATCGTTCCGATGATTAAAAATATGCGTTCTCTTCAACTCGTATTAACCAAAAAACGCTCTGAGCGGGGAAGTATCGACCTCGACGTAAGAGATAGCCATATAACCATAAAGGACGAAACAATCGACGTCGAACCGCAAAAGAACCTTGACGCGTATAAGATTATCGAGGAATTCATGGTTCTTTGCAACGAAGAAATCGCGGAGTATCTTTATTATCTCGAATTGCCTTGCATATACCGCGTACACGAAAAACCTTCTACAGAAAAAGCAAGCGATTTTATCGCGTTTCTGAATACTCTCGGCATAGCGGTAAAGTGGAAACCCGAAGATTGTCGTCCGTCGGATTTTTCGGCTGTACTTAAAAAAGTAGACGGCGAACCGATTTATCCCGTCGTCAATAAAGTAATGCTTCGTTCGATGCAAAAGGCGAAGTACAGCGAGCAAAACCTCGGGCATTTCGGCATTTCAAGTAAGTGTTATTGTCATTTTACTTCCCCTATAAGGCGATATCCCGACCTTATAGTGCATAGGGTAGTAAAGGCTTCGCTCGACGGAGATATGACGTCGCTCGTAGAAAATTATTCTACTTTCGTTGCCGAGGCCGCTATGCGGTCTTCCGTAAACGAAAGAAAGGCGGACGAGGCGGAAAGAGCGGTAGACGATATTTATAAAGCGGCGTATATGAGCGGACGCGTCGGTATGGAATACGACGCGGTAATAAGCGGCGTCAACTCTTCGGGCGTATTCTGCGAACTCGAAAACGGCGTAGAAGGTTTCACTCGTATCGGTGATTTACCCCGCGGGAATTACGTTTACGACGAAAAGACGTATTCTCTTCGCTCGGGTAAACGATCGTATTCGCTCGGCGAAGAAGTCAGGATCGGCGTTCTTGACGCAAACGTCGCTACGAAAAAGGTTGATTTTATAATACTTTCAAAAAAAGATTGTAAACGGTCGGCTAAAACTTGAAAACAAACGTAAAATATGGTAGAATATGCGTATGAAGACTATAGTCGATAACAGAGAAGCGAGATTCGAGTATTTCGTCGAAGAAACCGCAGAAGCGGGAATTTCGCTCGACGGCGGAGAAGTTAAGTCTATAAGGGCGGGTAACGTTTCGCTCAAAGACGCGTATTGCTCGGTTTCTGCTAATGGCGAACTTTTTATTAAAGGCATGCACGTCGCCGTTTACGATAAAGGCGGCGCGTATAACGTAAAGGACAGCCGAAGAGACAGAAAACTTTTGATGCATAAGTCCGAAATACACAGGCTTATCGGAAAAGTAAACGAAAAAGGGTATACGATAGTTCCGCTGAAACTCTATTTCAATCAATCTCTGATAAAGGTCGAAATAGGTCTTTGTAAGGGTAAACATACCTACGATAAAAAGCAAACGATAAAAGAAAGAGATCTCGACAGATCCGCAAAGCGTGAAATCAAAAATTATAAAATTTAACGTAAAAACGGGGGTGCACCGAATTCGACTGTGTAAAAAAGGAACGATATAAGCATATCGCAGGGCCGCGGCTGCGTTAAAACGCGGGCAAATTCAAATGCTAAAAATGAAAACAACACGGTAAGATATAACAATAATCTTGCTTTCGCTGCTTAATTAACGCGGCGGTGTCGCTACGCTTTTTCCCGTCGGAGGCGATAGCGGCATAATTTCAGACGGGGAACGCCCTAAACGGCGCGGTTCTACCGTTTCGGGGGCTTTTTTGAACCGACGTTATCCTGTAGCCCGTATCCGGGCAGCGGATAAAAGAGATTAAACGGATACTAAGTATGTAGAAGGTCGTTTTGTTTTTATGCAACACAGGAGTTTGACTCTCCTCACCTCCACCATCTTTGTAGTACGAAAAAGCTACAAAACATAAAAAGCACAAGATTTAGTATGTCTTGTGCTTTTTTATTGCTATATCTTGTGGTTTGCGTACCTTGCGGAATATTTGAATTCAGGAGCTGCATTTCAGCACTTTTTTTCAAAAAAGGGGGTTTGAACTGTCGAGTCGATATTATTGTTTGCGGTATTGTAGTGGCGTAATGCCATATTTTTCTTTGAAAAGGCGCGTGAAATGCGCTTGCGATTGAAACCCGACATCGTTTGAGATTTTCCATAACGGGAAAGTCGTGTTTTTCAGCAGATTACATGCATAAGTTAAACGCAAATCGTTAATGTAGGCGACGATAGTCGTTCCCGTGTATTTTTTAAATTCGCGACATATAGTCGTTTGAGAATAATGCGAAACTTTGTATATTTCCGAAAGTTTGAAATCGTTCGAAAGGTTTACGTTGTTTAATTTCTGAATAAAACTTTTAAGCCAGTCGGGTATACCGTTATCTTCGGTGTCGACGTAAAACAGACTGAAAATAAACGAAATAAAAGATTTAAGCGAGACGTTCCAATACGCCTCGTTTTGTGATTCCAGAATGATTTTCTGATAATTCAGTACCGTTTCGAAATAAGTCGAATTCAAATGAATCAATTGATTCTGGCAGGTTACGTTTTCGTCGCCGAACCACATTTTCAATAATTCTTTTGCAAACGGAATTTTACAAGTGAGGTTGATATGTTGCGAATCGTAGTTTTTGTATTGACTGTGTTTGTGGTATTGTTCCGGGAAAATTATAAATGCGTCGCCCGTTTTCATAACCGTCTGTTTGTTAGCGAAGTGATGCACTATTTTACCCTCGGTAACGATAAAGATTTCGATATAGTTATCGTGCGAATGGTAAAATGACGTCGGTTTTGTCCATATATGGAAAGAGAAGTCTCTTTCGGATTGAAATACGGCATAAGTGCGGGTGTGTTTTACGCTCGGGAATATATCGTGCGATATTAAATCTTTGTCGGACGTAAAGACCGCGACGCTTTTATCGACGTTTTTAATTTTCTTTTCTTCTTTATCCATATTTACATTGTAACGCTACTTGACTTTGAGGTCAAGCGGAAAAAGAAAATTTCTAAAATTTTTAACTAAAAATCTAAACTAAATGCGACAATAAATTTTCAAAAACGCATAAAATATCGGTAATTTTAAGAAATTAACGTTTTGAAAGTTGACTAAAAATAGCAAAAACAAAACTAAAAACAGCAAATCAAAATTCAAAAGTGGTGTTATAATGTTATCGTAAAAAGACAAAAGACGGATAGAAATGAAAATTTTGACGAATAGAAACTTAAAATCGGCATTGATTGCTGTATTGCTTGCCTTTTTCACGGCGTTTTGTTCGTGCGGGAGTTCCGATAACGGTAATACTCCCGAAAATCCGACAGAAGAATATCCCGAAACAGTCTACTCTGTGGTCGTTTGTAATAACGACGAAGGCGTGGGCGCGCACGCTGCGATTTTTGCCGATTATCTTAAGAAAATGACGGGCAGAACGTATTCGGTTTTAGCCGAATCTGCGCTTCCGCAGAAAATCGCGGATGACAGCAATTTGTTTTATCTCGGTAAAAGTCTGCAAACGAATGAAATCGTCGGAGACGGTAAAGAAAAATATTCTGTTAAATCGGACGGTAAAAACGTCTATATAAACGGCAATTCGAGTCGCGCGATTATATACGGAATTTATTCGTTTTTAAGATACGCGGGTTGTGAGTATTACTCTGCGGATTGCGAAAGCATTCCGAAAGTAAACGACCTTAAACTCGATGAACTCGATATAACCGAAACACCCGATATAAGCATAAGACATTATCTTTCGTGGGATACTTGTTACGATCACGCGGACGGCGAGTTTACGACGAAGAGTTTAATGAACTCTGCTTACGGTTTTTTAGGTAAAGAAAACGGCGGAACGGTAACGCTCGGTTATCTCGGCGCAGATACGCACAACGCGAGATATTACGTCGGTGAAGAGTATTGGGGCAGCGAGTATTGTCCCGCAAATCCGGGGGCGGTGGGCGGTTATGTCCCGTGCCTTACGAACGGTATCGAATACAATACGGATAAACGCTCGACGTTATCGCTCGTTACGGCGAACATGAAAAAACTCGTAGCGGCTAATACCGAAACCGAATATTTTACTTTCGAACAGGAAGACGGACACGACGGCGCGTATTGTACTTGCTCGAATTGCGTTGCCGCGGCTGATAAATACGGTCGTAGCGGTGTGCTGGTAAGATTTTGCAACGCGCTAATTGAAAAACTTCGTTCCGATGCCGAATTGAACGGTCGTAACTTCAAAATCGTTACTTTTGCCTACGAGTACACGAAAGAACCGCCCAAAGGCGGGGTTACCGTAGACAAAGATCTTTGTATCTGGTACGCAGACTATTCGGATATGCGTTATTCGCTTACGGACGAGAGACAGATCGAGTCGTACAAAAACAATTTGTCGGGTTGGCTTGATATCACGAAAGGCAAGAACGACGGATCGTTGATGATATGGTTGTACGATACGTCCTATAACAATTATCTTTCGTATTTCGGTTCTTCGATGAGCGCGATAGATAAAACGGTAGACGAAATAACCGAATCGGGCGCGGACATGTTGCTCGTTTTAGGCGCGTACGACGCGGATAACATATGGCAGTCGAAGATGCGTTCGTTCATATGGTCGAAAAAGTCGGTCGATAAAACTTTGCGGGCGGCAGATTTAAGAGACGAATTTATCGACAATTACTTCGGAGTGGCTGCAGGCGAATATATCAAGAAATATTGCGACGCTTACGATCGTTATTACGCCGACAACCCGAATTATTATCCCGTTCGCCACGGCAACGAATATCTGCACGACATTTCGGCTACCGAACACGTTGAGAGTTTAGGCTTCGTAAACGACGCGATCGCGGCGATAAACACGGACAAAACGCTTAAAAACACGGTAAAAAACAGATATTTGAAAAGACTTTACGGAGTAAAAGCCTCTTCGTATTGTTCGATTCTGTATTATTTCGATTCATATTTTACGGTCGCGACCGACGAACAGAAAATTACGCTGTTCGGTTCGGCGGATATAACGAAAGCGGCGGCAAAAGAGAATTTTACGGCAGAGTTCAGAACTCTTTGTAAAAACGCGGGAATAACCCGCTGCAGAGAAGGAACGGACTCAAACAATACTGTAGACGATTTTATCGCGAATAACGTAGGTAAAAAGTTTTAATATGGCAAAAAAAGAATTTATACAAGCGATATTTTGCGCACCGACGGGCAAATACGATAATCTTCCGTATCCTTCGAGGCTTACAGACGAGGTTTTCAAGTCATTAAAAGAAGCGGGCATAAACCGTATATTCGGTTTCGGCTACGATATAAGGAAAGAAACGCAGATAAAAACGCTTGAGCTTTGCGAAAAGTACGGCATAAAATATTTGCCGACGATGGAATGTTTCGGCAGATACGTCGATTTCGGTTGGGTCGATTTGACCCAAGAAGAAAAGAAAAATCTTGACGAACGATTTATAAAAGAAGTCGGCGAATACGTCGGTTATCCTGCATTTGCGGGAGTGTTTTTCGGCGACGAAGCGGGGTATTTATCTTTCGAGGGAGTGGCTCATGCAAAGAAAATTTTCGACGAAAACTATCCGTCGCTCGAATTCCATTTCAACTTTTTCTCGTATTCTATAAACGACGCTATATTCTGGGGAGGAATGGCAGGCGCGGTAAACGGCGAGCCGAAACGCGAAAAACCGTTTGAACTCAAAGGCGATACGGCGATAACTTTTGCAAACAGATTCAATTTTTACGATAAACTCGTCGAAGGGCTTCTGTCGAAAGCGAAATTTGAATTTATTTCGCAGGACAAATATCCGTTTGAGGGTTTCTGGAAAGAAGTTCCGACTTCGGTACACGTGGCTTTGTTTGAATTAAACGCATTCTTTGCTGAGAAAAAGCACAAATACGGCTGTAAATTCTACAACTATATGCAGGCGGGGCAGTGGATGACGGGAACGCCGAGAAAGCATATGACGAAAGGTGAAGCGGCGTTGCAGGCGCACGTTACCGCGGCTTACGGAAACGACGGTTTCGCATATTTCCCGGGGTGCTTCCCGATAGATTACACATTTAACCCCGATATGAAATATTCCGAAGAGGGTGCCGGCGGACTTATCGATATGTATGGCAATAAAGCCGAAGTATACGATTGGGTAAAAGAACTCAACGAGTTTTTCGCTCTTATCGAAGACGATATTTTATTAAGCGAATTAAAAGGCGTAACTTCTTACGGCGAATATTACAACGGGTTTACGAAGGACGAAATAAAGGATTTGCCCGATAGCGAATGTATTTTCACGGGAGAGTTGCCGAAATATTTTAACTATACCGATAAAGGCGTGAACGTCGGGTGCGAAAACGAAGTTATGATGTCCGTGTTTGAAAAAGACGGTAAACCTCGGTATTACATCGTGAATCTGGCTTCGGCTTATAAAAACAAGGTAAAAATAACTTTGCCCGCAGGCGCGTACGAAATAATTCGAAAAAACGAAAAATACGTTTCAAACGAAAATATCGAACTCGTTCTGGACGAGGGCGAAGGAATATATATCAGATAAACTACAAACGAAAGGGGTACCACTTTTCTCGTCTGCGACGAGAAATTCATTAAAAGGAATTATAAGATGAAAAGATTGCACTTAATTTGTAACGCGCATATTGACCCTATCTGGCAATGGGAATGGGAAGAGGGAGCATCCGCTGCGTTGTCTACGTTTCAAAGCGCTGCAAACCTTGCCAAGGACTTTGATTACATATTCTGCCATAACGAGGTGACGCTTTATAAATATACCGAAAAGTATGCGCCTGCATTGTTCGAAGAGATCAAAAAACTCGTAAAACAAGGCAAATGGCATATAATGGGCGGCTGGTATCTTCAGCCCGATTGTGTTATGCCGTGCGGCGAGGGTATCGTCAGACAAATCCGCGAGGGCGAAATATATTTTGAAGAAAAGTTCGGAGTAAAACCGACAACTGCCGTCAATTTTGATCCGTTCGGTCATTCAAGGGGACTCGTACAAATATTGACTAAATGCGGTCAGGATTCGTATATGTTTATGCGTCCTTACGGGAAATATATGTGGAATCAACTTAAACTGCCTGCAGAATATTTCATTTGGGAGGGGTACGACGGCAGCAGAGTAAAGGCAAGTCGTATAACCGAGTACAATTCCGACCTCGGTAAAGCCACCGAAAAAATTCAGAAAGATATAGATAGACAAAAAGACGATGCCGAAGTGGCGCAATCTTGTTGGGGCGTCGGCAATCACGGCGGCGGTCCGTCGAGAAAAGATTTGACAGACGTTGCCGAGATGATAAAAAACAGCAAGGATATAGAGATAAAGTATTCCACGCCCGAAGAGTATTTTGCCGACGTTCAGCCTACCGAGGTTTATGCGGGGTCGCTTGTTCCTTGCATGGTCGGTTGCTATACTTCTATGGCGGAACTCAAAAAGAAATACCGCAATTTAGAACGCCAACTTTTCTTTGCCGAAAAAATAGCGAGTATTGCTTCGCTTAAAGGTTCTTATAAATATCCGACGGAACTTTTGAAAGACGTTACCGAAGATATGCTTAACGTTCAGTTCCACGACATATTGCCGGGTGACATGATCCGCGCGGGCGAAGAAAACGGATTTACCTATATAAATCACGGGTTGCACATTTTGAATAATATTCGTGCCGACGCGTTCTTCGCTCTTTGCAAAGGTCAGCCTGTGGCGGAAGAAAATACGTACCCGCTTATGGTGTTCAACCCCAAAGCGACTGCGGAAAAGCAGATTATAGAGTGCGAACTTTCGATTATTCCTACCGAAAACTATATAGAAAAGCGTTCGTATATCGAACTTTACGACGATAAAGGCAACAAACTCAAATCGCAGACGGTAAAAGAGGGTAGTAACATTTCTATCGACTGGCGTAAAAAAGTCGTATTCGAAGCCGAACCGAACGCTATGCAGATTACGCGTTATACGGCAAAGACCGTCGTGTTGCCCGTAAAGAATTATCCCGAAGTCAAAGACGATATCGTTTTCGATAACGGCGAAAAGAAAGTCGTTATAAGCGCGAAAACGGGGCTTATCGAAAGTTACGTCGTAAACGGAAAAGAATATTGCAAAGGCAAGTTTTTCAAACCCGAGATATACGACGATACGCCCGACCCGTGGGGAATGAACGAACCTTACGTCGGTCATAACGGCGAAGAACTTAAATTGCTCGAAACTCCCGACGGCGTGTTCGACGGAATGAAATCTATTCAGATTATCGAAGACGGAGATATCTATCTCGGCATCGAAGCCTTTTTCGGACTCGGACTTACGAGGGTAAGGATAGGTTATAAAATTTATAAAAACGGAATCGATGTAGACGTTGACGTAAACGTTTTCCCGAACGAAGCGTCAAAAGCGATAAAAGTTTCGCTCGACGTCGGAAACGGCAGATACGTCGGAGAACAGATTTTCGGCAAAGAAGAACTGTTTAACGACGGCAGAGAGTGTATAGCGCAGAACTTCGTCGCGCTCGAAACCGATAAAAACGACTATCTTGAAATCGTAACGCAAGATAACTTCGGTTCGTCTTATAAAGACGGAAAAGTCGCGTTTACGCTCGTTAAAACGGCAACTTATTGCGCGCACCCGGTTCCGAACAGACCGCTGCTCCGCGACGGCATATTCATTTCTAAAATCGATCAAGGGCAGAGGGATTTCGCTTTCCGTTTAACTACGGCGAAAGAAAACGAACTTAAAAAACACGCAGACGCTTTCGTCGAAAAGCCTTACGCGCTTAACGTTTTCCCGACGATTGACGAAAAAGACGATAACGGCTTTACCGTTTCGGGCGATAACGCTAATATATCTTTCGTAACTCTTAAACGGGCAAGGCAGGCAGACGGATACGTAATGCGCCTTCAGAATAACTCCGAAACGGAAGAGAAAGAAACGGTTAAGTTCAGAGATAAGTCGATTAACCTTATATTCGGCAAGTACGAAGTAAAAACCGTCGTCTATGACGGCGATGCGCTTAAAGAAATAAAAGAAATGCTGATTTAACGACGACTTGACATAAATAATAACTGTCATCGCGAGCGTAGCGTGGCGATCCCCGCAATAAAAGTCGAAGCGGCTACATAATCGCTCACACTCCAATCTTCGGGATTGCCGCAGTCGCTTTGCTCCTTCGCAATGACATAAATAATAACTGTCATCGCGAGCGTAGCGTGGCGATCCCCGCAATAAAAGTTGGAGCGACTTGCATAGGCGGACACACTTTCGGAAGGGGAGATTACTGCGGAGTGTATGTTACAAATAATATCGAGTCCGTAGGATCTGCCTTTCCGGGCGATGTTTCGCTTACGCTCAACATGACGAATTGCTTGTGTGCTGTCATTCTGAGCCTTTGGCGAAGAATCTCCCGGAAGGGTGGTTAAAAGCGGAAAGAGTCAAAAGCATAAAATTTCATTAAAAGTTCAATAAATCACGATATAAAAGGGTAATCCGTTTATATAAAAAATCATTATAGGAGGGTATTTTTAAGATGAGAAATACCAGAAAGATGGCAGTTGTCGCAGGCTTGCTTGCGATAGCGACTAGTTGCTGTTTGCTTGTCGGATGTTCTTCCGATAGCAATAAAACCACCGGTAAATCCGAATACGACGTTTATTATTCAACCGACGTCGCTTATACGATCACCGGCGAGACCAAGGTAAAAGCGGGCGCAGACTATACGTTTACCGTAACTCCCGCGGCAGGCTACGACGCTTCGGCAATGGTGGTTAAGGCTAACGGCAAAACTCTTACCGCTAACAACGGTACGTATACGGTTGCAAAGGTAAACGACACCGTCGCTATTTACGTAAGCGGAATAGTTGCTTCTTCGGTCGAATACGTAAACGTTACGTTCAGTGGCGAACACGTAGACTTCACGGGCGACTCTCAAGTCGAAAAGGGTGAAGATTACACCTTTACGGTAGTTGCTTACGACGGCTACACTCTCGGCGAAGTTAAAAACGGAACTACCGTACTTACCGCAGGTAACGACGGCGTTTATACCGTAGAAGACGCTGACGAAGATATCGCTATCACTGCTACCGCTACTAAGATTCTTGCTCTTAAAACCGTTGCAGGAGACACTCCGAGTAAAGGTGGCAGCGTTTATGTCGATTCCGATAACAGAACGCACCTTAAAGTCGACTTCGTTGCAGATGATAAATTTATGAACAAAGATGACCCCACTAAGTGCCATTATTCCGAAGTAGGTTTCTCGCTTACGGATGAAGCATGGGTTTCTGCACCTGCAAGCGCAAATCTTGCAATCGTTACCCTTAAAATCAATTCTTGGGGTAGCGACGTGTCCGAAGATATCAATTCCACTAACGGCACTAACCTTTGGATGGTAAATAACGGTATTGCCGAACTCGGATTCGGTAATATGAAGTGGCCCGGTTGCGGAGCTGCCGAATATCCCGAAGGTTCTCTTTTGTGCGTTGAACTTGCCAAGGGCGGTATAGTTATCGGTAAAAACGATAACGGTGAAGATATTTTATCTTCTGAAAGCAAATTTGCAGTAAGAAACTCCGACGGTTTCGACGCTACGGTTATGGGCGTAGAATTCAAAACTTTGACTTCTGTAGGTACAGTGGTATCCGGTTCGGTCAATGTAGCAAAAGACGAACTTAATAATATTTACCTTACGAATGCAGGCGGAGGAAAAATTAAACTCGACCTTACGACTATTCTCGGCGACGCGTGCAAAGGTAAGAAAGTGAACTTCGTTGTTATGAGAGTTGACGATATAACCAATAAGAATAATACTTTTGGTCCTATAGCGATGAAAGACGCTAAGGGTTGTTCTTTTGATGCAAATTTGAGCGATGACGGAACTATCGAACTCGACATCGATCAAATGGCTGGTCTTGCAATGATCAGAGTTTCGCTTGTAAGCGCGTAAACGCTTAAACTTAATTAAAAGTCTGTCTGCTCGTTCCGCTTTTTGTCGGAACGGGCGGATAAGACAAAACTTTATAAAAATTTTTAATGATGCAACGCCGTTTGTAAAAGACGGCAAACCACATCAGGGCGATTGCCTCAATGTGATTGGTTTTATTAAAACGGAGGTTGAAAATGAACAAAAAATTAAAATTATGCAGCGCGTTACTTGCAGCGGTAACGGCTTGCGGAGTCCTTGCCGGCTGCAAGGGCAAAAAAACGAAAGTAGACGTAACGGGCACGATTATAATCGAACCGTTTGCCAACAGTAGTTTCGGAATAAGTTGGATAGAAAAAATGGCGGCGAACTGGCAAGCCGAAACGGGCAGCAAGTTCAAAGTTCTCGTAAAAAAGAACAGTACCGCGCTTTCCGGAACGCAATTAGAAAGTATGGAAGTATCGAATACAGATATCTTTTTCGGCGCGGAATGTATGTACAATACGGGTTTTTATAAGGGGTATTTCGAAGATTTGACGGAATTCCTCGATGAAAAGCCCGACGGCGCAAACGGCATGACCGTAAGAGAAAAAATCTTCGACTACGACAAATGGCAGAAGGTATCGAGTATCGTTCATTATAATAAACCTGCGGCAGGCACTCAAAACCCGTATGCGGGGCAGTATTATACCTATGAAGGCTGCTATATGCTCCCGTATTCCACGACGATGACGGGTATGCTTTACGATCACGAATTGTTCGTAAACGCGGGTCTTATGTCTTACGCCGAAAACACCGACGCGGTTAAATCGGCTCTTACGGCGCAGGGCATTACTTATGAAGTAGATAACGCAGAAGATTTACTTATCTTTAAGTCTTCTTCGTCCAAAACGAACTATAAAGACGGCGACGCTATCTTGACCGCAGGTAAAGACGGTAAATACGGCACTTACGACGACGGTCAGCCGCAGACTATGACGGAACTCGCCACTTTGCTCAATAAAATAATGGCGAAAGGCTACAAACCATTACTTTACGCCGACACCGACGAATACGTAACGAACTTGTTCTACTCGTATTTCTTACAACTTGCAGGCGAAGACGTTTATAACGCTCTTACCGCCTACGACACCGACGGTAATGAAATTACGCTCAAAGACGGAAGCAAAAAAGTCATCACTCCCGATAACGGATATCTTGCTTATTCTGCCGCGGGTATAGAACAAGCCGCCGAATTCGTAAAGAAATACTTTATCGACGGAAACACCGAAAGTCGTTACTATAAAACCACTACGACTGTAGGCGACGTAAGAGACGAATTTGTTACCGACACCAGCAAAAAGCAACTCGAAATGATCGTCGAAGGCGACTGGTTCGTTACCGGCGCGAGAGATATCATAAAAGAAAACAATAAAAACCCCGACACGGTAGACTATCGTTTCATGCTCTTGCCCGACATCGACGGTCAGAAAGGCATCGACGGAGAAGGACACGGCAGCGTTCTCAACTCTCCCGAAACGGGCGGTATCGTCGTAAGAAAGCAACCCGTTAATAACCCCGAAAAGTTAGCGGCAATAAAATCGTTCTTAAAATACATGCTTAAAAACGATACGCTTTCCTGGATAACCGAAAACACCGGTATGTTGCTTAACTACAACTATACGATAAGCGAAGATAAATTCGCAAAATTGCCGAAATTCACGCAGACTTGTTACAGTATATTTAACGATTACGAAAATATAGCCGTTTACACGTATGCGATAGATAAAATGAGTTCGCCTATCAGATATACCGCAAACGGTATCGATAAAGGATACCTCGTTACTTTCGGTAACAGCGATTCGTATTCTATTACTTCGTCTTTGAAAGGCGGCGCTTCGGCTGCTAAAATTGCGGAAATCGTCGCAAACAGTTATTCTGCAAGCGTCTGGAAAGGATTTTTACAGGATATGGAAACTGCTTTAGGAGCATAATTCTATGATAAAAGCAAACTCTGCGGGAAACTTAATACCTAAAAACAAGCGTAAAAAGGCAGACGTTTCCCGCACGATGTTCATACTCAGCATAATAACTTATCCGTTATTGCTGTTTATAGTTTTCTACGTTTACGTCAATCTCAATTCTATTGCAATGGCGTTTACAAGATCAAATATTTACGGCAAAACGTGGTTTGTCGGGCTTGAAAATTTCAAGTTATTTACCGGTAAATTGTTTTCCGACGGCGATTTGATTTCGCAGAGTATGATAAACTCGTTAAAGACGTTTATTATAAACCTCGTGATAAGTTTGCCGCTGTACATTATTTTCTCTTATCTCGTATTCAAGAAGTGTTTTATGCACAACACGATAAGGGTAGTGGTAATGTTGCCGCAGATTATATCGGGCTTCGTCGTAAGTATGTTGTTCGTTTCGTTCATAACGGGTACGAACTCGCCTATGACCGTGCTTTTCGATAAACTCGGAATACACGACCAACGCGGCGGCGGTATAGAACTTTTGTACAGTAACGGTTATAAGTATGCTTTCGGTACGCTTATTTTCTACGGGATATGGGTTTCGTTCGGTACGAACTTGCTCGTATATCCGAACGCTATGAAAGAAATCGGCACCGAAATACTCGAAAGCGCGCAACTCGACGGCGTAAACAGTATGTGGCAGGAACTTCGCTATATTATTTTGCCGCTTATCTTTCCGACGTTTTCTACGTTTCTTATAATGGGTATTGCGGGTATGTTCACCGAACAGGGATACGTGCTTACGTTCTTCCCGCAGGGCGTTCCGCTTGGCTGCGACGTGTATAATATGGGCTATTATTACTTTATACAGGTTCAATCGGGCGCGTCGGGCAACTACAACATGATGGCTGCCGGCGGTTTAATAATGACCTTGATAGTCGCGCCCGTAACGATACTCGTCCGTCATTTGCTTGAAAAATACGGACCGTCTACGGAGGTATAAAATGGACGAAAGAATAGAATTGTCTTTTAACGTAAAAAGTACCGTCCCCGTAAAGACGATAAAAGACGAGTTGGCTCGCCAACAAAGCCTTTTGGACGAATTTATCGCGAATCCCGACGGTAAAGAGGAAGAAATTGCCACGGTTAAAAACAATATCGCGCAACTTACCGCAAAGAAAAAGTATACTATAAGCAGAAAAGTTACGAGCGGCGCTGACGCGACGTTCAGGTGGATACTCTGGGCAATACTTATAATCTATTGTTTAAGTCTTATCGTCTTACCCGTATGGATGATACTTACGTCTTTCAAGTCTGCAAGCGAGTACAGTTATAATAAATTCGGATTGCCGAAAGTCTGGTACGTCAGAAACTTCTCGCAGGTTCTGCAAAAAATGAGCGTATTCGACGAATGGGGCAACGAAATAACGGTATGGAACGAAGCGCTTAACAGTATTTTGTGGGCGGGCGGAAGTTCGGCGTTCACCGTGTTTCTTACCACTTGTATGGCGTACGTAATAGCAAAATATAAATTCCCCGGAAGAAACCTTATTTATAACTTGGGTATAATCATAATGATCGTTCCGATAGTAGGTAATTTACCGTCCGCCATGGTCGTAAGAACAAAAATCATTCCGACTTACGACAATATGCTTTTAACTATTCTTACGGGACCTTGTACTTGCTTTTCGGGGCTGTACTTTATGCTTTTATACGGAGCGTTCAAAGAGATGCCGTGGGACTACGCCGAACAGGTTTTCGTAGACGGCGGCAACCACTTTACGGTGTTTATAAGAATGTACTTCCCGATGATATTACCGACTTCCATGGTAATGTTTATACTTATATTCCTCGGCGCATGGAACGACTATTCGACGTTTATGTTATGGCTTCCGTCGTCGCCGAATCTGGCGTACGGGTTGTATATGCTTAAAGCAAACTCCAAAGTTTCGCTTTCGACCCCCGCGCTTATGGCAGGGTTTACGCTTATAGTTATCCCTACGGTCGCTATCTATATAGCATCGCAAAAACTTATATTATCTAAATTTACCGTTGGCGGACTCAAAGGCTGACGGCATAAGGAGGAAACTCGTGAAAAAGAAAGCACTAAACGCCGTTCTCGCGACTGCGGCTGCCGTCTGTATCTCGCTCGGGGCAGGGGTGTTCGGTTCTTACCGCAGCGTAACCGCAGACGACGATAAGGTCGATCTGCACGAAATTTTCGATACGGTCAACTCTTCGATAGTGGCGGAATCCGCATCGATTACGTCTACCGTAAAGAGCGATTACGCGTCGGGTATAAAATTCAAACTCAACGCTTCGGGGTCGTACATCGATTACAGCAGAATAATAGACCTTAACAAGGTAAACGGTAACGTAATAGAAATCGTACCGAATACGGACGTCAAAGCGTTCGGTTTGAAGTCTTTCAGAATTCGCCTTACCGACGCTTATGACGCTTCTAACAGCATAACCGTTTCTTACGAAGTAAACAGAGACGGTCCTCGTCTTTTAACCGAGGGCGACACCACTCAGGTAAAGGGCAATTCGACTTTGTGCGCTTCGTTTATAAAAGTAGGCTTTATGGGCGCGGAAGGCGGTTACGCCAACTATACGCCCGAGCAAGGCACGGTTGTAGCATGGTCGCAAAACTTTTTGCCCGCGTTTGATTATGCGCTCGATAAAGAAAAACCTTTCTATCCGTGTGGGTTTTCTTACGATAACGCAGAAAACAGCGTTTACGTCGCTCTGCAAGACAGAGACGGCGACAGAAAATATCTCGCTATGGATCTCGATAACGAAGAAGACGATTATCCCGATTTCGCAGGGTTCACTACGGGCGAAGTAATGCTCACTATCGAGAGTATGGGTTCTGTAGGCGAATTCGTGGTTACCAAAATCGGCAACGATATAATGGCTGACCTCGCCAACGGTATAATCGATGACGGCGGACTTATGTTCGGCGGTTACGACTTCGAAAACATGCTTAACGGCGTAGTCGGTTATCCCTATCCGATGCCCGTTTCGAGAAACAAATATCCCGTTACCGCAAAACTCGAAAAACTTGACGGCGAAAATTGGGTCGACGTTACTTCTTTGCTTACCGAAAACGGAACGAAGTTCACGCCTTCCGAAATCGGTAATTATCGTCTGAGTTATACGGGTAAAACCAATTCGGGTACGGACGCGAGCGTAAGCGGCGAATTCAAAGTAATCGCTTCTCCGATAGAAATTACCGAAAAAGCGCAGATTTCTCTTTCGGCTAAAATCGCAAGTCCTTTTATAGTACCCGATATCGCTTACGAGGGCGGTATAGGCAAACTTACCGTCGAATATACGGCTGAAATAAACGGCGAAAAATCCGAAGTATCCGTCGGCGATGCTCTTATGATAAGTCAAAAAGGAACTACTATCCTTATCAAAGTAAAGGTTACCGACAAAGTAGAGTATACGAAAGAATTTTCTTACCCCGTAGCGATCGACGAAAACGTAAAAGAGTTTAAGTTGGTCGGAAGCAACCTTATAACGGTCAATGCGGGCGACAAGATAACAGTTCCCGATTTTATCGCCAACGACTATGCACAAAACGATATTTCGCGTAAGTCCGATGTTACTATAACTTCCGATTTGTTAAGCGGTAATTTATCCGTCGGTAGCGAAATAACCGTCGATAAAAACTGTTCGATAGTCTACTCTTGGGGTGATTTGAAACTCGTTTACAGAGTGGTTTGCGCACCGAAGACGATTTCTACCGATAATATTGCCTCCTTGTTTTATCAGAACGGTATATCTAAAATAGAAACGACTTCTATCGGCACGGAGTTTACCGTTTCGAAAGAAGACGTAACCGTAACCATGCCGAATCCCGTTTCCGCAAGCAATCTTGCGATAGAATACAGTCTGTACAATCGTTACGGTCTCGAAAGCAAAAACAACTACAATACTCCGTTCACTGCGGTAAACGTAATACTTAAATCGGAATCGGGCAAAGAAATAGTCGTATGTATCGATAAGCCTACCGCTCTGCGCCCCGCGCTCTTTATAAACGGCAAAAGGGGAGGCACGCTGTCCACTTATAACGACGGCTTCGTCGATCCTGACGACTTAAAGAGTAAACACCGTAAATTTTCGTTCTCTTTCGATAATGCCACCGCGGCTTTCTACGACGGCAACGGCAATAAGATAAAGAACGTTACGACATGGAGCGACGGACTTCCGTTCGACGGCTTCGACGAAAGTAAAGTATACGTGTCGTTTGAACTTATCGGTGGTCAGTCGGGCAACAGATTCGTCCTTAACACTTTGTCGAATCAGAAATTTGCCTCATCTAACCTTGCGTACGGAGATATGAGCGCGCCCGCGCTTGCCCTCGAAGGTACGCTTAAAGACGAGTTCGTCGAACTCGGCAGCGAACTCGACGTGCCGATGGCTTACGCGTACGACGTGTTAAGCAGCAGAAGCAGAATAACCATGACGATTACCACTCCGAACGGCGACGTGATAACGAAAGAATCGCCCAGGGCATATAAACTCGTATTTGATAAAGCGGGTAAATATTCCGTAAAATACGACGTTTCGGACGGTAACAGAAACTCGTTTACTTACGAATTCAATTACAGAGTTCTCGATAAGCAGCCGCCCGTCATTACAGTTGACGGCGAATACAAACAATCGTATTCGGGTAAAGTTAAAGTTCTTTCCGCTACGGTAAGCGATAATGACGACGCTTCGGCTGTAACTCTCACTATATTGCTTGAAAAATCCGACCTTACGTATACCGTAGTCGAATCGGGTAAAACTTTAAGCCTTAAAAAGGGCAAATACGCTATTTCGTATTTCGCGACCGACGCTGACGGAAACGTTACTTACGCAAGATACGAATTCGAGGTGAAGTAATATGAAAAATTCAAAGATACTTCGTAGAATAACGGCGATAATTACCTTGGCTGTAACCGCAGTAACCTTATGCGGTTGCGCGGACGGTTGCAAAAAAAGCGAGAGCAAAAAAGATAATACTTACGTAGAAAAAGAGATCGGCGATATGCTTAAAGCCGAAACTCCCTACAAGATCGTTTTGCCCGAAGACGCGACTTCGACAGAAGAATATTCCGCTGAGCAGATCGCCTATTATTACGAGCAGGTCGGCGGAAAGCAGATGCAGATCGTAAAAGGCGGCGATCCGGAAGTTACAGAAACTTCTTCGCTTATCTCGCTCGGCGACACTTCGGCTTACGTCGCGGCAGAAAAGAAGCACGGCAAAGTCGATTTGTCCGAAGACGCGCTTAACGCCGACGGTTTTGCTATTTTCACTTACGGCAACAACGTATTTATAAACGCGTATAACGATCGCGGAATAATGTACGGCGCGTTCGAATTTATCGAACACACTTTCGGCGTTAAATTTTTAACCGAAGACTATACTCACGTTCCGTCTTCGTCGAAGATTACGCTTTACTCTTACGATAAAACTTATCGTCCTGCGTTCAAGCAGAGAGCCTATCTCAATACTTCGGTTTTCAGTAAAAAATACGAGTACGTCGCTCATATGAGATTCAACACCGATTACTGCATAATGCCCGAAAACATGGGCGGAAGCACTAAATGGCACGAATTCGGCAATCCCGCACATACTTTCCCTGCGATAGTCGAGTTTAACGATTATCTCGGCGACGACGGCGAAATTCAGATGCCGTACAGAGACGCTTTTGCTCATACGGGCGAAGGCGAAGAGATGAAGACTAATAAGGGATCGGACGGAACCGTTCTCGATCTTTGCTATACGAGCGGAATAAAAGATGACGGTACCGGCGATACGACCACCGAAAAAACGGCGTTCAAGTTGGTTACCGATTCGCTCAAAGCGATTATCCGTGAAGACGAAACTTCCGAGTGGTATATGCTCGGTCAGGCGGACAGACCTAACGGTTGCCCGTGCGACAGATGTAAGGACGCAAGAAACAAATATGAAGCGAGCGGTCTTATGATTCGTTTCGTAAACGCGGTCAACGCCGAAATTCAAAGGTGGATAAAGCAGGAAAATCTCGACCGTAATATAAATTTCTGTTTGTTCGCATACGATTATACCGAACGCGCTCCGCTTGACGGAAAGGGCAATATTCTTGATAAAACCGTTATCCCCGCCGACAACGTATATATCAAATACGCGCCCATTCACAGTATTTATTATTACGCGCTTGACGATGCAAGACAAAACGATGAAACTAAAGGCGTTTACGAGAGTTGGGCGAAAGTTACGAGCCACCTTATGACGTGGACTTACGGAGCATGGTATGACGAATCGTTCTGGTATTATCCCACGATGCAGACGTTTGCCGACACTTTGAAACTCCTTTATAAGTCAGGCAATGAGTACACTTTCCTTCAGACGGCATATTACGAAAAGAATATGTATCAGTACAATATCGAAGCGTACGTTATGTCTAAAATGTTTTGGAATCTCGACGCCGACGTAGAGGCGATAAGAAACGAATTCCTATATTATTATTTCGGTGAAGACGCATATCGGAATATGGTTGATTTCCATAGAATAATCGATATGAATTACGCCGCGATCGCAAACGACGGCGGGGTAATGTTGTCGTATGCGGGTAATTTCTGGTCGGATAAGTACTGGAAAATTCAGACGATGAACAATCTCGTCGATTTGTTTGAAAATTCGATCGTGGCAGTCAGAGCAAACGGCAATCTGAGCGCAGATCAAAAGGCAGCGTACGTTGCAAATCTCGAAAGGGCTGCGCTTATGCCGATGTATATGAGGGTATATAACGCCAAACGCTACGGCATGGATGAGGAAAACGTTAAAAAACTCGCGACCGAATGGGTCGAACTCGCCGAAAAATACGGCGTTCAGAAGACCGGCGAAAACGCGGCGCTGACGATAGAAGCGTTCAAGATTAAATACGGCGTCGGTTAAAAAAATCAAAAACTCGTTAAAGCGGCGAAAATAAAATATTTTCGCCGCTTTTTCAAAAGGAGAAGATATGAGAATAAATATAAAAATAACTGCGGCAGCGCTTGCTTTAACTACGCTTTTTGCCGCGGGTTGTAAAAAAGATAAAATTAAAACGGGTAAGGTTATGCCGGAAGAAACGCCTTACGCCTACACCGTTTCGCAACTCGGCGACGACGTTATGCCTATCATGAGTTATATCGCCCCTATGGGCGAAGTAACCGTAGACGGACAGACTTATCCGTCTTCTATAACGGACGAAGTATATTCAAAACTTAAAGAACTTGGCATAAACCTTATGGACGGCGTCGGATTTTACGGTAACGAAGATTGGACACGGGCAAATCTTGAAATGTGCAATAAATACTCTATGGCGGCTCTTATCAGTTCCGGAACATGGTATAGTTCATTCCGTAGCAGATTCTACGCAGACGGAAAAATCACCCCGTTTACAGAGATGACCGAAGCACAGCGGAAATCCATAGAAAACGCGTTGTTCGCGGGTTTTGAAAAGTATGCGGATTATGATTGTTTTGCGGGGATAAATTATACCGACGAACTCGGTATAGCAGCCGCTCAGTCGCTTAAAGAAGCGAATGATTTGTTCTTGGCAAAATATCCCGATAAACTTATGCTTAATAACTGTGTCGGAGGAGGCGCGGTCGCCCCTACCATGCAATATAACGGTTTTACCGATGAATTTGCCGAAAAGGCAGGGCTCAAGGAAACCGAAATTGCAAAAAAAATTCAAAACGGATGGGGTTGGGATTCGTATATAGAATCTTTTATCGATACCGTTCGTCCGCAGGTCTTTTCTTACGACGATTACCCGTGGCGTATGGGTATGCAGAAAATAACACCTAAATTTCTGCAAGAACTCGAATACGCCGCAAAATTTTCCTCGCAATACAAATCGGCGTTCTGGAACTTTATTCAGACGGGCAAGTGGATTGCCGATGAAAACGGTGATAAGTGCAGATTGCCGTCGTACAGCGAAATGTCTTATCAGATAAACGCATCGCTCGCGTTTGGCGCGCAGGGTATAGAATGTTTCCTTATCTCGACTGTCGGCGATAGCGGTTCTTATTCGAGCGATACTCTAAACGGCAGAGCAAAATTCGTATTCGATCTCGAAGGCAACACCACCGAACTTTACGAACCGCTCAAAAAAGTTTTCGATAACGTCAAATCTGTCGACGATGTTTTGATGAAATCGGTCTGGAAGGGCGTTATGGAAACCGAATCGTTAGACGTTAAAATGAACGCTATTCAAACCGTTTCTGAAGGTTATGCGCTTAAAAAATTCAATCAGGTGTCGGCAATTACTTCCGATTCGACGTACGCGATAGCGGGTTGCTTCAATTACGGCGGACATACCGCTTTGTATGTTCTTAATGCGAACACCGATAAAACGTTGAGCGAAAACGCCGACGTAACCATTAAATTCAATCAAAAAGTCAAGGGCTACGGCATTTTCGGCGGCAAAAGATCGACTTTTACGGGTAACTCGTTTACAATAAAAAGCATGGCTCCCGGCGAAGCCGCTCTCATAGTTATAAATTAAGTTCATCGTTATTTTTATAAAACGAAGATATTTGATGATATCGGATGATTTTATTTGAAGAGGCGCAGTGATATATGTTTATAGCAAAAGGAAAAGAATTTAATACGATACAAAGCCATGTAAACGCACCGCTTTTCAAGCGCGTTTTCGACTATGACTTTAACGGAAAGTGTGAAATAAAAATAGCCGTCGTCGGGTTATATCGTTTATTCTTAAACGGTAAGGAACTCAATAACGGTAAGTTTTCGCCGTATTTAAGCAATCCCGATGAAGTCGTGTTTTACGATGTGTACGACATAACGGGTAAGTTGAAAGAAAAAGGCAACGTACTTTGCGTTTTGCTCGGTAACGGTTTTATAAACAACAACGATTTCGATATATGGCAAAATGAAACGGCACCTTATAGATCTGCTCCGAAATTCTCGTTGGAATTAACGGTAGACGGAAAAAGTATTATCGAGAGTGACGAAAGTTTTCTTGTCGCAGATTCGCCGATTACGTTTGATGATTTTCGTTGCGGTGAGCGTTACGACGCCAATCTGGAAATGCCAAACGTTTTGACAAGCACGTCTCTTGACGGCTTTAATAAGCCGATAACGGTTGAACCGCCTGAAGGTGAATTGATAAAAAACACAACGCAACCGATAAAGGAATATAGAGAAAGAAAAGCGGTTTCCATAACAAAAACCGAAAAAGGGTATGTTTACGATTTCGGCTTAAATGATACGGGTATTCCGCGCCTTAAAATAACTGCGAAAAAAGGACAAAGAATCGATTTATATTTTGCCGAAACGATTGACGATAACGGAGTAGATTTTCGTAGTATTTCGTTTGTAAAAAGTAATCTCGAATACGTCCAGCACGACGTTTATATCTGTAAAGACGGAAAGCAAGAGTATAAGCCGAGTTTTACCTGGCACGGTTTCCGTTATGCGGAAGTTCGAGGAATAACGGACGAGCAAGCAACTAAAGACACTTTAACTTTTATTCCTACACATTCGGCGATTGACAAAGTGTGCGATTTTAATTGCGACGACGAAACGATAAATAAACTTGTCGAAATTACGCTCCGCAGCGATGAAAGCAACTTTATATATTATCCGTACGATTGCCCGCACCGCGAAAAAAACGGCTGGACGGCAGACGCGTCGTTATCGGCAGAACAAATGTTGCATACGTTCGACGCATACGACAGTCTGAAACAATGGTTGCTTTGTATAAGGAAAGCGCAAAGACGAGACGGCGCGTTGCCCGGGATTATTCCTACGGCGGGTTGGGGTTTTCAATTCGGAAACGGACCGGCATGGGACAGCGTTCTTATCGAGTTGCCGTATCAATTATATCGTTTTTACGGAAAAGACGAGATTATAAAAGAAAACGCCGAGGCAATAGAAAAGTATTTCGGTTATATTAAAACGAGATTGAACGCTGACGGACTTATTGAAATAGGACTTGGCGACTGGTGTCAGACTTACACGAGTGCAGAAGGTGATTACGAAACGCCGGTAGAAATTACCGATAGTCTTACGATAATCGATATGGTAGAAAAAACGGCTGAGATGTTTGGTGTTATCGGTAAAAATGCCGAAGATATAAAACAATTCGGTAATTATCTGAAAAATAGTTTCAGACAAAAATATATTAAAAACGGACAGTTGACGGTAAAAACGCAAACGGCGCTTTCAATGTGTTTACAACTAAATATTTTTAATGCGGAAGAAGTGCAAACAGCATATGAAACGTTACTTTCCGAAATCAAAAAGCAAAACGATCATTTCCGTGTAGGCGTAATCGGATACAAATATTTGTTTGACGTGCTTGTAAAGAAAGGGAATCGGGATTTGTGTTTTAAGTTAATCACTCAAAAAAGTTTTCCGTCATATGGTTACGTTATCGATTGCGGGGCAACTACTCTTTGGGAAAGTTTTGACGAATATGAACGTATAAACGGCAAGTTGATGAGAAAAGACGGAGTTGAACGTATTCCGTCGTTTAATCATCATTTCTGGGATGGCGTTCTTGCGTGGATTTATCGCTATATCGGCTGGCTTAACGTTAAATCGGAAGATACCATAGAAATTGTTCCGATGGTTTTTAACGATATAAATCGGGCTGAAATATCTTATAGCCGTAACGGTAAGAGTATTTTCGTTAAATGGGAAAAAGTTTCCGGAAGTATAAAATTAACCGTAAAAAATAATGAGTTTAACTGTGCGTTTAAGAATAACGGACAAGAGAAAATTCTTGCCGGAGATTGTGAACTGTTTGTTGCTTTGGAAAAACAAGGTAAATAAAAGTAATTTTTGAGGGAATTTATGACAGTAAATCGAATAAAAAGGTTTATTAAAATTTTTATAGCGACAGCGTGTACCGTTGCCGTCTCTTGTCAAGCGTTCGCATGTAAAAGAACCATAAATATAAAGCAGAGTGAAATAGATATCTGCGCGGACGAGATAAGAAATTATCTTGATGCCAAAACCGTACAAGATCAATTTACTGCTATTGCAAACGCTATGGGTAGCCAACTCGATAGACAATACGCGAGTATAGAATATTCGAGCGAAAACGGAAAGACGTATCGCGTTTTTGCGTTCAACGTAAACGATGATAATGAAAGATTCGTTGTAAGAGGCAGAGGAGGGAAAGCCACGGGGGGATTGTTTATCCCTGGCGAAACTTATCGGCTGAAAATAGTAGGTATGTCCGATTATGCTGAAGATTTTTTTAACGCTATGGCTTGGAAAAACCAATATTCTGATTATGTTACCGAAGAAAAAACCGTTAAAATCAAAGATTCACCCGTAAGATTTATTACTCTCAATTCGGGGTACAATTATCGAGATTTGGGTGGTTGGGAAACCGAAACGGGCAAAAAAATATGCTATGGAAAAATTTACAGGGGAGCAAGAACGAACGGCTTTTCAGAAAAAGATGTCGCGATTTTTAAGGACAATCTGCATATTAAATCCGAAATCGATTTAAGAAATTCGAACGATGACGGCGGTCAGAATTCAAGTATATTAGGCGATGATATCAATTATCTGAAAGCGCCGATGTCGCAGTATTCGTATATATTGCCTTCGTTTTCGTTAAACGGAAGGACTTTCGATACGAACTCTCCCGCCGAAATAAAACGGATTTTCGAGTTTTTGGCAGATGAACACAATTACCCGTTGTTTTTCCATTGTAACGCAGGCGCAGACAGAACCGGTACTTTAGCGTTTTTAATTCTCGGCAGCCTCGGCGTTACGATTGGCGATTTGACGAGAGATTTTGAATTGACGTCCTTTTCGCAGGGCGGAACGCGGCTTCGCGGAAAATTTCAAGAACCCTTTGAATACGGTATAATGCAGGACGACGCGAACAATTTCGTCGCATGGGGTGATATGATATCCCGCATAAAATCCGATTATCCGACGTCCGATGGCAAATTATCTTCTTCGATAAAAAAGTATTTAACTACCGAGTGTAAAATTTCTGCCGAAATATTAAGCAAAATAGCCGATATTTTATTGAGTAAATAAATATAATTGTGGTCTGAAAATATGATTTGACAAGATCAAAATAATGATATTTACCGTAAGCGTTTTGCCGATTATAAGTGATAGAATAAATTCTTGACTAATCGAATAAAACGTAGTATAATCAGCCTATCAGAAACATCAGAGAGAAGATATGAAAAATATTTGCGTGTTAGGTTCGGGCGCTTGGGGTACGGCTATATCCTGCGTACTGGCCGAAAACGGTCATAAAGTAAAAATATTCGGCGTCAACGAAGAAGAAATTTCCGACATAAACGTCAACAGAACCAATTCGAGATTTTTCGATTTCGATCTGAAGTTATCCGAAAACGTCGTTGCGACGCTCGATTTTGATTTTGCGGCAAAAAACGCCGACGTAATCGTAATAGCGGTTCCGTCGTACGCCATAGAAGATACCGTAAAAAAGATGTTGCCGTATCTTGCCGACGATACGCTGATCGTAAATCTGGCAAAAGGGTTTGACGAATCGACCAAAAAAACCGTAGGGGATTGGATAAGGAGTATGTTGCCGATGAAAAATCGCGGCAATACCGTTTCGCTTTTAGGCCCGACGTTCGCGCTCGAGGTAGCGGAAAAGCAGTTCACTACGATAACCGCTGCGTCGCATAGCAAATCAGCGTGCAAAAGGGTTCAGGATATATTTTCAACTCCTTACTTCAGAGTTTATACTAACAACGACCCGATAGGGGCGGAATATTGTTCCGCGCTTAAAAACGTTATCGCGATAGCCTGCGGGGTTGCGGACGGGCTCGGATGCAAAGTCAATACGCGGGCGGCTCTGATTACCCGAGGTTTAGCCGAAATTACTCACTTCGTCAAGCGTTTGGGCGGCAGAGAGAGTACGTGCTACGGCCTGACCGGCGTAGGGGATCTTACTTTGACCTGTTCGAGTAAGACCTCGAGAAATTATACCGCGGGTTACGAAATAGGCAAAACTTCTTTTGCCGAGTTCAACGCGCATAATGACAAAACCGTCGAGGGGTTGTTTGCCTGTATAATCGCATACGAGTTGGCAGAAGAATTCGGAATTGCCGCTCCGATCGTTCGCTTCGTTTATTCCGTAACCCACGACGGAAAAGACGTAAAAACCGAATTCGACGCCCTGAAAATTCTTATTATCGGGGAAGAATAACGATTTTCCGAAAAACCGACGACTGCGTTATATAACGTGATCGTCGGTTTTTTTTCGGTTATCGTTTGACATACATAGGGAAATATAGTATACTTGTAAAGAATAATTGAACGGAACGGAAAATTACTTGATTTTCTGCGGTTTAACGCGGGTATATGAGATACGATAACCTCGGCGGATTCAAAAGTATAGATAAGTTCGTCGGTAATAAAATAGACGCTTTGATAAAAAGCGATAAATCTATGCGGTCGCTTTACGAATTGATGTTTTCGGAAAGCGAGAACGTCATGTTCGAAGAAACGGACGGGTTCAGAATTAAAAAGACGACCTACGGACAAGTAAAAGCGACGGTCGAAGAGATTTCGCCCGATATACGTCGAAAAGTCGATTCCGATAACGGCTCGGTAATAGGCGTATATATGGACAATTGTCCACTTATGATAGCGGTTTTCTGGGCGATACTCAAAGCGGGTTATAAACCTCTGCTCATAAATAAGCGTTTGCCCGACGAAACGATAGAAAATAGCCTGAAAGAATTGAACGCCGTCGCCGTGGTGTCGGACGGGAAAATTTTTTCAATAAAAACCGTTAAAGCGTTGGATTTGCGTAAAAGCGACGATACGAATAGCGACGTTCCGTTCGGCGATGAGTTTTTTGTAATGTCTTCGGGAACTAATTCGGTAAAAGTTTGCGCTTACACTTCGGAACAGGTAATTCCGATTATTGAAAACAGCGCGTATATACTTAAAAAGAATAAAACCATAAAGAAACATTATAACGGCGAGTTGAAATTATTGACCTTGTTGCCGTTTTATCATATTTTCGGTTTCGAGGCGGTTTATCTGTGGTTTGCGTTTTTCTCGCGCACGTTCGTGCTTTTGAAAGATTTAAGCCCCGCGACCGTTCGGAATACGATTAAAAAGCATAAAGTAACGCACGTTTTTGCCGTTCCGTTATTCTGGAACACCGTTAAAAATAAAGCCGTCGCAGAAATTAAAGCGCGCGGCGAAAAAACCGTAAAGAAATTCGAAAAAGGAATATCGGTTTCGTCCGGACTCGGAAATTCGCGTTTAGGCGTAAAATTCAAAAACGCAGCGTTCAAAGAGATCAGAGAAAAACTTTTCGGCGAAAGCGTTCGTTGCATGATAAGCGGCGGAAGTCCGATCCCGAAAGAAACTCTTGAATTTTTTAACGGCATAGGTTATTCGTTGGTCAACGGATACGGTATGTCCGAAATCGGCATAACCTCGGTCGAACTCTCTTCGAAGTATAAAGATATAACGGATTGCTCGATCGGTAAACCTTTTCCGTCGGTTTCGTATAAGATAGAAAACGGGGTGTTATACGTAAAGGGTTCGTCCGTCGCCTCGTACGTCATCGACGGCGGAAAGAAAATCCCGCTTAAAGACGAATGGTATAAAACCGAAGACCTGGCAACGGAAAGAGGCGGAAGATACTATCTTTCGGGCAGGAAAGACGATCTTATAATATCCGTTACGGGTGAAAATCTTAACCCGAATTTGTTCGAAAGAAAACTTTCGGTAGACGGAGTAGAAGAATCCTGCCTTATAGGCGGCGCGGACGGCTCGTTGCCAGTGTTTTTAGTATATCCCGGCAAGATAACTGATGAAAATTTTGTAAACGGCGTAACCGAACGGATCAGAATCGCGGCGGAGAAAAACAATCTCGTTTCGCAGATCGGTAAAATCTTAGTCGTAGGTCGGCCGCTTATCGATACCGATGAGTTCAAACTCAACAGAAAACGCATAAAAAACGATTATTACGCGGGAAAGATTAAACCCATCGAGTATAATAACGCTCATACCGTCGAAAAGACCGACGAACTTACCGAAAAGGTCAGAGAATATTTTGCGATCGCTCTCGGTAAAGACGTAGCCGACGTCGGGTACGATACCGACTTTTTCCTTGACGAAGGCGGAACGAGCATAGATTATTTTGCGTTGATTGCGAAAATTCAACAGGATTACGGCGTGGATTTTCCGTCGACAGCCGAAAACGGGATAAACACCGTCGCAGGCGTGGCGGAGTACGTGAGAGAGCGGATATGAAAGGTTTTTTTAATTGGTTCGTCAAGATTACCGCGTATCCGATTCAGAAATCGGTTTTCCGCACGAAAATATATTACGAAGACAAAAAAATTCAGTCGCGAAAAATAAAAGGCGCGGCTATGGTCGTATCGAATCACACTTCGGTGTACGATTACGCGGTTGAATTATTCGTATTTTTCTCTAAAACGGTCAATTATCAGATGGCGGAAGTGCTGTTCGATAAAAAGCCTCTCGGCGCGTTTCTTAAAGCGTTGGGCGGGATAAAGGTAGACAGAAACGCGTTCGACTTCGGATTTATCGAAAAATCGAAAGAGATACTCGATCAAGGCGGCGCCGTAGGGGTTTTCCCCGAAAGCAGAATTCCGAAAGAAGGCGAAGAAAGACCGCTCGAATTCAAACCCGGCGCGGCATATCTCGCGTTATACGCATCCGTGCCGATAATTCCCGTGTACACGAACGGCGAATATTTCGGTAAAAAGCGGGCGAGGGTGATAATCGGCAAACCGTTTATGGCAAGCGATTATTACGACGAAGAAAAAACGGAAAAGGAAAATTTAGAGAACATATCCGCGTTATTAAGACGAAGAATCATCGAACTCGGAAGGCTTTTAGATGAAAAACGAAACGGAAAAGGAAAAGAAAAAACGTAAGCCGTGCTATTTCTGGCACGATTTGGCGTGGGCGCTGGCGTATTTGCCGGGATTGTTGTGGTTTCGTCCGAAAAACTATTATATAAGCGATAAGGCAAAGCAAAAAATTAAGGGCGGAGCGTTGATCGTGGCAAATCACGTCGGCTTTTACGATCCTGTGTATATGATGATGTCGCTTAATTACAGAAGGCAACATTTCGTCGCCACCAAAGAACTTTTTTCGACCGGATTCAAAAAATTCTTATTCGAAAAAATTTTTCTGTGTATCCGTATCGATCGTGAAAGTACGGGCGCTTCTACGTTGAAGTCGGTAATAAACGTGTTAAAACAGGGAGAAGTTGTTTCGATGTTTCCCGAAGGTCATATAAACTTCGACAACACCGATACCATGGCGGCGTTTAAGTCGGGCGTAGTGCTTATGGCTCTGAAAGGCGGATGTCCTATCGTTCCTATGTACATTCGGAAGAGAAAAAATATCTTCAGACGGCAGGTTACCGTATACGGCGAACCCGTTACCGTATCTCTTTCCGAAACGAAATTGCCCGTGATGGAATACATAAACAAAGTTGCGGCAGACCTTCGCGAAAAAGAAATCGAACTTGAAGAATTTTATAAAAACAAAACTAAAAAGAAGGGGTAAAGAATGGAAGCCAACACAAGAGAATACTTCGCGAAATTCGCAAGTAAAGAAACCTTCGATAAAATCGTCGAATATCCGGACGTTATATCAATGTGGAAACATTCGGCAGAGGCGTATCCGAACGACGTTGCCGTTTCAGACGACGGCAAAAATTATACTTATGCCGAAATCGACGCCGACGTTGCGAAATTCAGGACGGTTCTGAAAGAAAGCGGGCTTCGTAAGGGCGACAAAGTGGCGTTATACGCTAAAAACTCTTACGATTTCGTAAAGGAATATCTTGCCGCCGTAACTTACGGGCTCGGCGTTGCGATTTTACCCGCGCATCTCACGGAAACCGCCGTGTTCGGTTGCGTTATGGGCTTCGGTTTAAAAGCGATTTTAACTCACGAACCACTCATACAAAATACTAAATTCACCGTCGAAAAAAATCCTGCCGTCAAGGTGATAACCGCAGATCAGACTTCGGATAAAGAAACCGACGCCGCAGAAGTCAAAGCAACCGATTTATGCGTAATAATGTTTACGGGCGGCACTACGGGTAAAAGTAAAGGCGTAAAACTTTCGCACGGGGCGGTAATGCAAGGCGCGGTAAACGGCTGTTACGGTTATCCCGACGTGTTCGGGCAAAGATATATGCTCGTACTTCCGTTGTCGCACGTTTTCGGGCTTATCAGAAACCTTATGACTTCGCTCTATACGGGCAGCGCGCTTTTTATATGCCGTAACAATAAAGATATGTTCAAAGACGTTGCGGTATTCAAACCTACGTTTCTGGTCGCAGTACCCGCGCTTGCCGAAATGGCTCTGGGGCTTTCCAAGAGATTCGGGAAAAATATGCTCGGCGAAAGCCTTAAATATATAATCTGCGGAGCGGCTACCGTCGTGCCGTATCTCGTAACGGAATATAAAAAGATAGGCATCGCGTTATTCCCCGGTTACGGACTTACCGAATCGGCAAACCTCGTAACGGGTAACGTAGACAATTTCAATAAACCATCGTCTATCGGCGTTCCGTATCCAAATCAGGAATTGAAGATCGTAAACGGCGAACTTTGGTTAAAGGGTAAAAATATGATGGACGGTTACGTCAACCCCGACGACAACGCCGCCGCTTACGAAGACGGTTGGTTCAAAACGGGTGACCTCGTAAAGGTAGACGAAGAAGGTTTTTACTACATAACCGGCAGAATTAAAGAATTGATAATTTTACCGAACGGCGAAAACGTATCTCCTGCGGAAGTCGAGTCGCTTTTCAACGAAATACCGTTCGTTCAGGACAGTCAACTTTTCGAAGATATGGACGAAGGCGGAAAGCGTTTCCTTGCGCTTGAAATCGTTCCGAGGGCGGCAGTCGTCGCGACTTTGCCCGCAGAAGACAAAGCGGCGTATATGATGGGCGAACTCGAAAGAGTCAACATGACCTTGCCGGGATTCCAGCGCGCCGCGAGAATAGTAATCAGGGATAAAGACTTTGACAGAACTCCGAGCATGAAGATAGCGAGGTACAAAAAATGTTGACGCGCAAAGAAATACTCGAAAAATTAAAGTCTATACTTATAGATATGAACCCGAACGACGCGGCTAAAACCGAAAACGTCGGCGAAGATGCCAAACTTCTTACCGAACTCGGAATAGATTCGGTAAGCATGTTGTATATGGTAATCGCCGTCGAAGAAACGTTCGGAATAGAGTTTGATACGGATAAACCGTTCGTTACGGTAGGCGAAGTTATCGATTATATCGAACGTAAAGTCAATGAAATGGCTTCCTGACGAGTGTAAACGCGGCGATATAGTACGCGTAAAAGACGGAGCGTTATATCATTACGGTATTTTCGTCGACGAAAACGAAGTTATCGCTTTCGGTCGTATGCCGTCGTACTATAAAGGCGACGGAAAAGGCGAAAAAATAGTCGTATTGAAAACGACCGCCGAAGAATTTTCCTGCGGCTTATTCGTAGAAAAAGGGATTCCCGAAAAAGACGAGAAAAAGAAACTTCGTAAAATAGACGAGATTGTCGCCGCCGCAAGAAACAGGCTCGGCGAAGACGGATATAATATTATCCACAACAACTGCGAACATTTCGTCAACGAGTGCGCGTTCGGAGTAAAGAGAAGCGTGCAGGAAGAAGAAATTCGTCGCAAATGGAACGCAAGACCGAGATTAGACGTTTATATATGTCTCGATAAAAGCGCGCCGCAGGCGGAATTCGTTCCCGCGAAAAGGCAGGAATCGCTTGAAAGCATAAAAAACGAGAAATTGCGAGAAGAAAAGAGACTTACGTGGAACGTTTTAACTTACGCGATAGCCGCTTCTTTCAGGGTTGATTTGAAAGACGTAAAATTCGGACTTAAAAGGAACGGCAAATGGGTTGCGGATAAGTTTTATTTTTCTTTGTCGCATTCGGGCGAGGCGGCGGTTGCCGTCGTTTCCGACGCGACTTGCGGCGTCGATATAGAAAATATCGCAAAGTTCTCAAAAAAATGCGAAGACGAAAGTTTTTGCAAAGCGTTCGCAAAGAAGATCAATTGCGAAACGGCCGATTGTCTGTCGGCGTTGAAAAGTTGGACGGGCAAAGAAAGCGTATATAAAGCGTACGGAAAAGGACGGTTCGCTCCGGGTAAAATTCCGCTTGACGAATACGATATAAATTACCTTAAAATCGGCGATTATCTTTTATCCGTCGTCGGAGAAGGCGAAAGATCAGTCAATTATTTTTTAATAGAAAACGGTAAAAGTCGCAGGGTTTTGAAAGGAGATTACGAGTGCGTATAATAATTATAACGGCAGTATCCGTCGTTGCGTTTCTGCTGCTCGGATTCGTGATTTCTTACGTCGCGGTAAATCGTCTGATGTTCGTAAAATTTTTCAAAAGGCGCGCCGACGAAGACGTTTTGTCCGTATCCCTCGAAGACGGTTATTACGATAATTGCAGGAGCGAGATGAAGGCGGCTGCCGGCGAAATCGAAAAGTTGAGCGGCGAAAGAATTACTACTACGTCAAAAGACGGAATTACGCTTTCGGCAAGGTTGTTTTCTTGCGGCAGCGATAAACTCATTATGTTTTTTCACGGCGTCCGTTCTTACCCTCCGTATTGTTTCGGGGTTTTTGCGCTCGAAGCGTATAAAAGGGGTTACGACGTGTTGTTCGTCGATCAGAGAGCGCAATGGGAGAGCGGCGGTAAATATATCACCTACGGTAAGAGAGAAAGCGACGACGTTTTACGTTGGATTGAAAAAATCAGCGACGATAAGATAAAAGAAATTCACCTTTACGGCATTTCCATGGGTGCTTCGACTCTTTGTTACGCTTCGGATAAAATCGCCGATAAAAGAGTCAAAAGTATAGTAGCGGATTGCGGTTACACTTCGCCTCGGGAACTTATCGACCATATTCTGAAGAGACAAAAAGTACCTGAATTTCTCGTTGCCGCCGCATTTCATTCCGGAGAAAAGATTGCGAAAGCGGGTATGAAAGACAAAACGGAAGAACATCTGTCAAAGACGAGTATTCCGGTATTCTTCATTCACGGCGAAGACGATACGGTGGTTCCCGCTTCACATTCGGAAAGGAATTTTAACGCTTGCCGGTCAAAAAAAAGGCTTGAAATAGTAAAAAATGCGGGGCACGCCTGCGCGGCCGTGGTCGGCGGAAAAGAATTAAGAGATAAAATATTTTTATTTTTAGGAGATAACAATGAATAAAACTTTCGTAATTTTACCCGACGTTACTTGCGATTTGAGCGAGGAAATAAGAAAAGAATTCGATATAGAGTTCATAAAAGGACATTACAAAACTCCCGACGGACAAGACCGGGTTGCCGATTTAACCTGGGGCGATACGACTTCGGAAGAGTTTTATAAACAGTTAAAACTCGCGCCTAACGATTTTTCGACTTCGCCGCCGAACGTTCAGGAGTGCGCCGACGCTTTTGAAGAAAGGGTTAAAAACGGTTACGGCGTGCTCGCGCTTTCGATTTCTTCGGGTATATCGGGCACTTATAATTTTATGGTCGAAGCGGCTAAACAGGTTAAAGAAAAATATCCCGACGCGCATATAAGAGTCATCGATTCCATGCGTTTCAGTTCGGGTTTCGGTATTATCGCAATTTACGCATCTTTGCTTCGAAGCGAGGGTAAAACCATAGACGAAGTTGCCGACTGGATAGAGGAAAACAAAAACCGCGTACATCAGGCAGGTTGGCTCGACGATCTCTCGTTCGTTGCAAAAAAAGGCAGAATTACTCAGGCAAAAGCCTTTTTCGGAACGCTTGCGGGCGTAAAGCCGATAGGCGAATTCGACTATAACGGGCTCGTTACGTCGATAGGTAAAGCGAAAGGTGAAAAACAGGCGTATAAGGCGCTTATCGGCTATATTGATAAGACGATAGAGAACCCGGGAGAACAGATAATTCTTATCGCCACTTCCGACAGGAAGAAGCAGGCGGAAGTTTATAAAGCGATGATCGAAGAGAATTTTCACCCGAAAACAATATACGTAAACGGAGTATTTCCGTCTTGCGGAATCAACGTCGGTCCCGGACTTATGGCTGCGTATTATTTAGGTAAGCCCATATCGGAAGGACTCGAAGAAGAAAGAAAAATTTTAACGGCGTTGCTTGCCGTAAAATAATCTACGATAAAAAGATATAAAACGCTAACGTACTTATGAAATTACTTAAAAGTAAATGGAAAATGTTTTTGTACGCCTGTTCGGCAATCGGCGTAAATCTGCTCAACCTTATGGTGGGGTCGTTTTTATGCAGCGCGTTGCTCGTAGGCGGGTTCGGAACGAACGCGATAGCAAATCAGACGTTTGAAGGCAAAGATTTGGTCGTCGCCGGCGGATGGGCGGCTTTCGTCCTCGTCGCGAAGATTATAGACGGTGTTATCGACATCCCTATGGCTACGTTTACCGATAACTTGCGTTCCAGATGGGGGCGCAGGCGTCCGACGATTTTAATCGGTCTGATAATTTTAATTTTCTCTTACGCGGCGTTTGCGTTGTTTACTCCGAATACGGCGGGTGTATCATGGCTTAATACCGTTTATTACGGAATAACGCTCTGCATATTCTATTGCTCGTATACGCTTACTATGGTAAGTTATTACGCGACGTTTACCGAAATAGTCGATAACGAACAAGACAGGAACTTCATATCCAACGTAAAATCGGTATGCGATATAGTTTACTTCATCATCGGTTACGTAGTAGTCGGATTGATACTTAAAGGACTTAATATCCGCTACGTGGCGCTGGTGGTTTTACCGCTCGTTTTGTTTATGCTTATTCCGCTCTTTATGATAAAAGAGCAGTCAACCGAAAACGGAGTAATAAGGGAAAACGGAGAAAAAGAGGAAACGGTAAATTTATTCAAATCGATATTATACACTCTTAAAAACAAAGACTTTATATGCTGGATGGTAGTTTATTTCTTTCTGACGTTCGGCGTACAATTGTATTTAGGCGGAATAAACGAATACTTCTCTTACACGGGTATGAGCATGATGCTCGTGATGATTGCGGCTTTCGCACCCGTGCCAGCAACTTTGTTTTTGTATAACGGCATTATCAGAAAGAAAGGTTTCAGATTTGCTATACAATACGTTTTATTGATATTCGCGTTGTCCATGGCTGCGCTTTTCGGGGCGTATTATATTCCGAGCGTAACCGCAAAGAAAATAATATCGATATTCGGCGGACTTATTTGTTCGTTCGCCGTCGGCGCGATTTTCTCCGTTGCGTATTCTATTCCGTCGCAACTTGCCGCCGACGACGAGGCGAGAACGGGAATTTCTCATTCTGCCATGTACTTTGCCGTACAGGGCTTGTTTGCCGGTATAGCAAGCGGGCTTGCGACCGGCGCCGTACTCGTCGCGCTTAAAAAGACGCAGACAATCGAGTTTATGACCTTGATTTCGTCGATAGGTTGCGTCGTCGCATTCGCGTTCACGTATATACTTCCGCAATCCGTCGTAAATTTAGGCAAAAAAAATAAAGAACTCGTCAATATTGAAGAAAAAGTCGAACGATAATGAAACTCGAAAGAATAAACGGCGTAATTTTCGAAGCCATGGTAAAAGGCGGCTACAATAATCTATGCCTTCACGAAAAAGAAATAAACGACATGAATATTTTTCCCGTACCGGACGGAGATACGGGATATAATATGCGAATGACGCTCGAAAACGGCATTAAACACGCGCGATCGAATAAACATCTCGGCGAATACCTGAATGAGTTAAACCACGGTATGTTGCTCGGCGCGAGAGGAAATTCGGGGGTTATATTGTCGCAATTGTTTCACGGTATGTCCGTCGAACTCGAACGCAAGAGTATAGTCGACGCGGGCGAACTTCGCGACGCGCTTGTAAGGGCGTATAAAACCGCGTACGCAGCGGTTGCTCATCCCGTCGAAGGTACGGTTTTAACCGTTGCAAGAGAGGGCATAGAAAACGTCCGCGCGCAGGTAAGGCGCGGCACTACCGTAGATATGGTAATGTCTATGTATCTTGCCGAAATGCGTAAATCCGTTAAAAACACTCCCGAAATACTTAAAGTGTTAAAAGACGCAGGCGTTCTCGACAGCGGCGCGGTAGGGTATATAACCGTTATCGACGGCATGACGAGGGCAATGTACGGCGAAAAAATCGTATCCGACGGCGCAAAAAATTTAACCGAAAAGGCGACGGACGTAACTAATTCGTTTAACGAAACTTCCACGTTCGCATACGGCTATTGTACCGAATTTTTGTTACAACTCTTAAACGGAAAGACCGACGTGTATTCGTTCAATCTGAACGATTTTATCAAAGAATTGTTGCCTATGGGCAATTCGCTCGTCGTTATCCGTTCCGGGTCGATAGTAAAAGTGCATATTCATACGTTTGAACCCGAAAACGTGATACGCTCCGCAAGGCGTTACGGCGAATTTATATCTTTCAAACTCGAAAACATGCAGGTACAACATAGCGAGTTCGAGAACGGAAAAGCCGAACGCGAAGTCGCGCTCTCTGCTTCCGACGACGATCTGTATACCGCTAAAAAGATTGACCGTACCGCGGAGCATAAACCGCTTGCTGTGGTTGCCGTGGCGGACGGAAGCGGAATAACCGAAATTCTGAAAAGTTGCGGCGCAGACGTCGTGCTTCCGGGCGGACAGACTATGAATACGTCCGCCGAAGACTTCGTCGCGGCGTATAAAAGCCTTAACGCGGATAAAATAGTCGTTTTGCCGGACAACGGCAATATCGAACAGGCGGCATTGCAGGCGGCGGAAATAAGCGGACTCGGCGATAAAATAGTCGTGATCCCCACGAAATCGGTAATCGAAGGTTATTACGCTCTGGCGATCGGTTCGCCCGAAATAGAGGATACCGACGAACGTATTGCCGCAATGAAAGACGGAGCGGAAAGTATATTGACGGTTTCCGTCGCCATGGCGGTTAAAGATTACGTCGGCAACGGTTTGTCTTGCCGTAAGGGCGATTATTTGGGTTTTATCGGAAAGAAACTCGTTTCCGCAGAAAAAGATCGGGATACCTCGCTCGTAAAAACGTTGAAAGCGGTTGAAAATTTGGAAGATAAAAGTAATTTTATCGTGCTTAAAGGCGCAAAGATAAGCGAGAACGACGAAGAAAATTTAAGTAAATCGCTCGAAGAAGAATTTTCTGATATAAGCGCGGAATTTCTCGACGGCGGGCAAAAAATTTACGATTATATAGTAGGCGTCGTATGATAGCGTTATATATTTGTTCCGGTATTATAGGCGCGTTTCTTGTTCTGTACGTTTTTCCGAATTTACTTATAGCGTCGGTATTATACCGGATATTACTCGTCCGCACGAGCAAGAAAAAGTGGTCGAGAAATTGCAGTTGGGAAGACGAGGAACAAAAGAAGATGTTCGCTCTCGGAGAGGAATGGGGCAAAGAACGCGAAAAATACCACGAAAGGGTTTCGATTAAAAGCGGAAAATTCACTCTCGTCGGCGAGTATTTCGATTTCGGTTACGAAAAAGCCGTAATTATTATTCCCGGCAGAATGGAAACGTGCGTGTATTCGTATTATTTTGCCGATCCTTACGAAAAACTCGGCTATAACGTGCTTGCCGTAGACAATCGCGCTCACGGTTTGTCCGACGGTAAATATAATACGCTCGGGTTAAAAGAATATAAAGATATAATCGAATGGGCTAAGTTTTTGCACGATGACAGAAAAATAAATAAAATCTGGATTCACGGTATATGTATAGGTGCTGCCACCGCGCTTAACGCATTCGTATCCGACGAAGCCCCAGATTATCTCGAAGGGCTCACAAACGACGGTATGTATCTCCATTTCGGCGATATGCTCGAAAAACGTATCAGAGAAAGAGGACACGCCGTTCACCCTTGCGTGGATATCGTAATGCAGTTGATTAAAGTTCACGCAGGCAAAAATCCGGCGAAATGCGGACCTATAAGTTGCATAGATAAAATGCATAAGCCTATGCTTTTTATTTACAGCGGAAAAGACGTGTATTCCGATAAAGAATCCGTCGGAAAGTTGTTTGAAAAGTGCGGGGCGGAAGATAAAAAACTCGTCTGGTTCGACAAAGGCATACATTCGCACATACGCGTAAACGCAGAAGAAAAATACGACGAAACGATAATTGATTTCGTTAAAGAAGTTACGCATGAATAAGGTCGCGTTTTTTACGACCGACGTCGAATCTTTTTTCGATACGAGTTGCGTGAAAGAAAAGGGAATACGGTTTGATAAAAACTACGACGGCGCAGAAGGTTTTGCCGCTTATCTGTCGTTGCTTGACGAATACGATATTCGCGCGACTTTGTTTCTGACGGTCGATACGGCAAATCGCTGGCAGGAAATTTTGAAAAAAGCGTTAAAAAACGGACATCGGCTTGCGGTACACGCTTATAACCATGAAGACGTTACGCACTTTTCGTCCGAGGAGTTTATAAGCGACGTAACGAAAGCGAAAAATATCGTCGAGGAAATCTACGGGATAAAAGTCGCGGGTTACAGAGCGCCGTGTTTCGGTATAAACGAAAGTAAGATAGAAATACTTAAAAGCGCGGGTTACTGTTACGACTCGAGCGCGCTTAACTTCGGGAATGCTTTTCGCTCCGATTGTCTGCCGCTCGGAAAGTACGATAAAATCAACGACGCGGTTTACGAAAAAGACGGATTTTTCGAAGTTAAGCCGTGCGTGGCGAAAACGTTTTTCGGTCGTATACCCGTCTGTGGAGGAGGCTATTTAAGGCTTGTCCCGTGGGCGGCGGTAAAACAATCGGTTAAAAAATATATAAAAAACGCAAACGCGTATTTGTTTTACGTTCACCCGTTCGAAACTTATTGCGGCGAATTGCCGGAATATAAAGAGTTGTCTTTGTCTGAAAGGTTGTTCGTATCGCGCGGGCGTAAGTCGTATCTTAAAAAAATACGTAATATAATAGAAATGCTTATAAAAAACGGCTATGAATTTTCAAGCATAGAAGATTATTTGACCGACTTAAAAGAAAATCATGGGAGAATAAATGCGAGATAAGAAAAAGGGCGGAGGTCTGATGAAGATAGTCGACGCGATCGGAAAAGCGGAAAAGAAACGCGCGGTCGCGCAGACGATAGTCGCGGCTACGGGGCTCGGACTGGCGAGCGTTATCGGAATGTTGACTCTGTACGATTCGTTCTTTCCGAGGTACGAACGCCCCGATTACGGAGTTACGCCGGGCGTCAGATGTTATCAGACTATGAACGACCCGCCGCAACGCGAAGAATTGTCGTTTACGTCAAACGACGCCGAATTAAAGGGGTATTATTACGAAGCGAGTCCGTCTAAAGGCTTGGTGATAGTCGTACACGGTTTTCATTCGGGGGCGGACGACTATTTGCCGATAATACGCTATTTCGTAAATAACGAATATTCGGTTTTCGCCTACGACGGCAGAGGGGTTTACGATTCGGGCGGCGATTCGACGGTCGGATTTTGTCAGTCGCTCGTCGATCTCGATAACGCGCTTACTTTCATCGAGCATTCGCCGGTATTGGGCGGTTATAAAAGATTTTTGTTCGGGCACTCGTGCGGCGGCTACGCGGTAACTTCCGTACTCGAATTGCATAAGGGCATAAGCGCGTGCGCGGCAATCGCTCCCGTAAACAACTGTTATACGCTTATTTTAGACAAGGGAAAGCAATACGCCGGCGCGTTTGCGGACGGCGGATTACCGAAGACTTTTATTAACGCTTATCAACGGATACTTTTCGGTAAATATTCGAAATGCAGCGGCGTAAGAGGGATAAATTCGGTAGATATACCCGTGCTGATTGCTCATGGGACAGACGATAAAATTATTTCGTTCGACGGGCAGTCGATTATATCACGCCAAAACGAGATAACGAATCCTAACGTCAGATATTACGTAGGGACGGGGCTTCTCGGCGGACACGACGGTATATGGCATTCCGAAAGGTCTGCCGAGTACAGACAAAAGGTCGCCGGCGATTTGAAAAAGTTGAAAGATATAAAGGGCGGCGAATTTTCCGTAAACGAACTTACGGATTTTTATTCGGAAGTCGACGACGAATTGTATAGCGAAATAAATTACGAACTTATGGCGGACGTATTAAAAACGTACGATTCCGCCTTAAAATAAAATCAAAAGGAGTTAAAATTATGTACTGTAAAAAATGCGGAAAGAAACTTGATTACGACGGCGATCTTTGCGAAGAATGCCGTAACCGGGAACTCGTTTACGGCGACGAAGAAAAGAAAGCCGAAACCGAAACGACGTCAACGACGTACGATCCGTTCGACGAGCCGTCTGTCGGCGTAAATCCTGCTTCCGGAAACGGTAACGCTGCGTACGTTCCCGATAACGGCGACAGAATGCACGGTTTCGGTAAAGCGTTGACCGCGGCTATTTTAAGCGAAGCAGCAGTGGTTTTTGCCTATCTCGGAGTTTACGCCTGCATACTTTCGGTTGCGCTCGGAGTATTCCTTATTCTCGCAACCATCGCAATGGCGGTCATTTCTCTCGTCTTCGGTATTCAATCGATTAAGACTTTCGTTGCGGATAAAAACGCCGGTAAGGTGAAACCGATAGCGACTCTCGTATGCGGAATAGCAGGCGTAGTCGCCGCCGCCGTCGCTTTATTCGTTCTCGTCGTTGTCGGCTCAGTAGTCGGACTTGCTCTCGGTTCCGTTGTGCCCCCCGTTTCTGCGTATATTGATTAAATAGTTATGAAATACAAGAGATTCGGCGTAATGCTCGATTGTTCGCGCAACGCCGTCATGAAAGTAAGTAAACTTAAAGAGTTCATTGATTTTTTGGCAAAAGCGGGGTATAACACGCTCGAACTCTATCTCGAAGATACCTACGAAGTCGAAGGCGAACCTTATTTCGGCTATATGAGAGGCAGGTATACGATAGAAGAAATCCGCGAAGTCGACGCGTATGCGAAAAAATGCGGAGTAGAACTTATTCCGGCTATTCAGACGCTTGCGCATTTTACAAATCTCGTGAAACTGCCGCAGTTTGCCGATATCGTCGACGTAAACGACATATTGCTTATCGATGCCGATAGAACTTACGAACTCATCGATAAAATGTTTTCGTCACTGTCGAAAGCGTTTTCGACGCATGAAATAAATATCGGTATGGACGAAGCGCATCTGGTAGGGTTGGGCAAATATCTAGACTTACACGGTTATACGAATCGTTACGAGATATTGCTCCGTCATTTGAACAAGGTTGCCGGTATCGCCGAAAAATACGGTTTCAACGCGCACATGTGGAGCGATATGTTCTTCCGTCTTAACAATCACGGTAATTATTACGGCAGAGGATTGACGGTTTCAGAAGATATTTGCAGAAACGTTCCCGAAAACGTAGCGCCCGTGTACTGGGATTATTACCATACCGACGAAGCCGATTACGACGCCATGATAACTTCGCATAAAGCGTTCGGAAGAGAACTCTGGTTCGCGGGCGGAGCGTGGAGTTGGGTAGGATTTACGCCGCATAACGACTTCACCTTAAAAAGTATGCTTCCAGCAATGCGCAGCGTAAGAAGAAACGGCGTAGACAACGTTATAATTACCATGTGGGGCGATAACGGCGGCGAATGTTCGTTTTTCTCGCTTTTACCGTCGCTCTACGCCGTAAGAAGTTTCGCAGACGGAGTTGAGGATATAGACGAGATAAAAAAGAACTTCGACAAAACCTTCGGAATTTCTTTCGATTCGCTTATGACGCTCGATATTCCCGATCGTTTGCCCGTAAGACATTGCGAGGTTGAAATACCGAGTAAAATATTCTTGTATTGCGATCCGTTTATGGGGTTGTTCGACGACCGCGTCGACGCATTGGGCGTTATCCCGTACGGAGAATACGCGAAAAAACTCGACGAGGCAAAAAATTCGGCAAAGCGTTACGGATATATTTTCGAAGCGTTGTCGGATTTATGCTCGGTACTCGAATTAAAATACGACTTGGGAGTAAGGATAAGAAAAGCGTATCGGTCGGGCAATAAGGCGGTTCTCGAAGAACTTGCAAACGAAATGACGACCATTACGGAAAGGCTTGATAAATTTTATAATTCGTTTTCGAATTTATGGTATACCGAAAATAAGCCTTTCGGGTTAGAAGTACAGGACGCCCGTATCGGCGGACTGAGATTAAGAATTCAGGCTTGCAAAAAACGGATAGAAGATTACCTGCAAGGCAAGATCGCTAAAATCGACGAACTTGAAACGGATATACTGCCGCACAGAAATAATGCCGATCTCATGTATAATTTTTATCGCGGGCTCGTATCGTTCGGCGAACTGTAATAAAAACGTACCGCTCCGTTAATGCGGAGCGGTACGTTTTTCTGCTTGTTTTAATGTCGTCCGTCGTCCAGATTCGTCATGCCGAACATTTTTGCGTATTGCGACGGGGTATATCCGGTTTGCTCTTTGAAAAAAGAACAGAAAGTCGATTGGGCGGTAAATCCTATCTGAGCGGCGATAAAGTCGTTCGTGTAGTTAGAGTTTGTCAACAGGCGCTTTGCATACGCAACGCGTTGATTTCTTAAATATTCGAATGGAGTAACGCCGACTTCTTGTTTGAAGATTCCTATCAGATGAGAATAAGAATAGTTCGCCCGCGCGATTAAATCGGAAAGAGGTATAGTCAGATTTTCGGGTTTGGAGAGCAGGTGTAAAAGAGCGTCTACGCCTTTCGAGTAAGATTTTTTCGGATTTTGCCCGGCAAACTCTATAAGAGCGTCCGTCATAACAAGGAGTAATCTGTCGCATGCAGGATAAAAGTCTGCGCCGGGTACGCTCCACCTTAAATAGTCGCTCGGATTTTTTTTCGGTAAATCTATATAAAACGACGGCGGAAGTTCGGTTTTCTTTTCTTCGATCAGTTTATCTTTTGTCGCCGATACGAAATAGGTGTCGGTTATACGCTTTACCTGCGCGCGAAACGTTTTGGAAGTCTGAATTTCGATATATTGCGGCTTTTTAAGTTTTTCGAGTATGTCCGAAGAAAGAACGCTTAAAAATTGAGAGAAGTAATCTGCTTTTATGCAAAAATTGATATACGAAGAGTTCGCTTCGAGTTTCTTCGTGCAATGCGAATCTTCCGGTCTTAACACGTTCAGGTAACCGGGTTGTTGTATAAGCGTTACGCCGTTTATTTCGTGTTCGTAACTTCCGTTCGTAATAAAATTGAATTCCCAGAATCCGTCGTGATCGTGGATATAGGGATAGTCGCCCGTTCTTATGAAAAAATGCATCAGATAGCGATTTTCGGAAAACCGACCTTCCGGCGTCGGCATTTTTTCATGCATATAAACCCCTCCGTAGAGGCGATTGTCGAATAAAAAGCCTCATCGACTAAATAATATCACTTACAATCGGGTTTGTCAACGCCGAAACGATAAAAATAAGCAAATTTCTAAATAAAAAAAGCATATTTCTTATTGAAATCTTAAGCATTAAATGTTAAAATATATAATGGGTAACCGATCAATCCGAATATGCCGGACGAGAAGTTGCCAAAAGTACGGAAACAGCGACGTTTCGGCAAGGTTTGTATTATTCTTGCCCGGCATACCGTAAAAAGCAAACCGGTGAAAAATGGATAAATTCAACGCGATAGCGAATACGAAGATCATAGAACGCGAAGGCATATTTTGCAGAGAACCCGAACCGTTCGAAGAAAAACTCGTAAAACTCGAAAATTCGAACGAAAAATTCGATTTTACCGAAAATATTTCGACGAAAGAAGAGTTATACGCTCTTTTAGACGAAGAGAGAAAGAGAGTTAAACCGTTTCTCGCGGATTATTGCCGCATAAAAGACAAAGGCGTAACTCGTCGTGAAATAAAAGAATTCGAAGCAGGCGGTAAAACCGTCGTTATTCCCGATTACGGCGGACCTACGGGCAACGCCGTTAAAACGTACGTTCATAAATTCGATCTCGATAAAAAAGAAAACAAGCACTACCGCATATATTTTCAATCGGTAGACTATATTGCTTTCGTGTATATAAACGGATGCTGCGTCGGAACTCACGAGGGCTTTTTCGGCTCGTTTTTCTTCGATATAACAAACGACGTCAAAAGCGGCGAAAACGAACTTAAAATCGTCGTTAAAAACGATTTTGTTTATCTCGGAAACGAACATCAATGGGGCGGCGAGGCCGTTCAGGGGGATAAATTATACGCTGCCACGGGTCCCGGATGGGACGATCCCGAACAAGGGTGGCACCATTGCCCTCCCGGATTCGGCATAATCGGAAAAGTATACCTTGACGAATGTGACGATTTTTTCATCAACGATATATTTGTTCGCGTCTTACCCGATTTTTCGCTTGAAGCGTGGGTTGACGTGTACGATTTTACTTACGACGGTAAGGATATAGATTTGTCAATAAGCGTTTACGGGCAGAATTTCGAAAAAATCGTATTCGAAAACATGCAGGTTGATCTCGGCGCGAAAACCAAAGTTAAAAACAAGAATAATATTTTCAAAGTTCCGTTTAAGATCAAAGACGCTAAAATCTGGAATAACGATACTCCCTGGCTTTATAAAATCGTCGCAAAAGTCAGATACGGCGATATAGTTCAGGTTAAAACCCGTCAATTCGGCGTAAGAACTTTCACGCAGGACGTAGTCAGCGTACCGAAAGGCAGATTTTATCTCAACGGTAATGAGATAAAACTTCGCGGAGCGAACACTATGGGGTTCGAACAGCAAGACGTAATGAACGGCAATTTTAATCAACTTATCGACGATATTTTGCTGGCTAAACTCTGCAATATGAACTTTTTGCGTTTGACTCAACGCCCCGTTCAGGAAGAGATTTACGATTATTGCGACAGATTGGGTATTATGATTCAGACCGATTTGCCGCTGTTCGGCGTAATGCGTAAAACGAAATTCGCCGAAGGCGTAAGACAAGCCGAAGAGATGGAAAAACTCGTGCGGTCGCATCCTTGTTGTATAGTCGATACTTTTATAAACGAGCCTTTCGCCAACGGAAGGGACGAGCCGCACAGAAATATGACGCGCGACGAGATGGAAGATTTCTTTACGGCGTGTAAATTCGTCATAAAACTCAACAATCCCGAACGAGTCGTAAAATCCGTCGACGGCGATTACGATCCGCCTTGCGAAGATATGCCGGATAACCATTGTTATAACTTCTGGTATAACAACCATGCGGTTTTGCTTGGCAGATATATAAAGGGCTATTGGCTTAAAATCAAAAAAGACTGGTGTTACGGTTGCGGCGAATTCGGAACGGAAGGTTTGGACCCCGTCGATCTTATGCGGCGTCGTTATCCGAAAGAGTGGATAAGAGAACCGTTCGACCCGTGCAATATACTGAAATCACAAACCGGTACGAACGGCAGAGTTTTTTACCCGAAACAAAATTCGATCGAAGAATGGGTAGAAGCAAGTCAGAATTACCAGGCGTTTGCGGATAAAATGCAAGCCGAATTTTTCCGCCGCGATCCGCTGTGCGTTTCGTTCGCCGTTCACCTGTTTATCGACGCATGGCCTGCCGGATGGATGAAAACGATTATGGACTGTGAAAGAACGCCCAAAAAAGCGTATTTTGCATACCGCAATGCTTTAACGCCCGTATTGCTTTCGTTCAGAACGGACAGAACGACTTTCTACGACGGCGAAACGGTTAAAATCGAAAGTTTTCTTTCAAACGACCTGAATTCCGACGTAAACGGAACGGTAACTTACGTTTTGGTAAATTCCCGCGGAGAAACCGTACTTTCCAAGACCGAAAAAATCGGTCAGAAGGCTTGCGGAACGGGTTACGTTAATACGGTCGAATTCAAAATCGACGGCGTTGAAGACAGAGAAAAATTTACGCTTAAAGGATATTTCACCGACGGCAAGAACGAAAGCGCGAACGAACTCGTCGTGGAAATTTTCGGAAACACCGATTACGAGGAAGACCCCGATATAGAAGTAATAGAACTTAACGAGCGTAAAGATCACTTCGTTGCGGGCGGAAGAATCAACGTATACGACAATTCATGGTCGGGCGGGGTATTCTTTATCGAAATTCCGCAGAACGAATTGTTTGCGGGCATACTCAAAAAGGACGACATACGTTTCCTTTACAACAAAGAAAAAGATCAGATCGATTACGTAAACGAAAATTCGATGAAGACCACCGAAGACTTCAAGCCGATTCTGACTAAATACAAATATACGCCGTGGAACGACGATCGCGAAGATATAATTTCGTATAAGCGCGTCGGCAAAAAGATTATCGTGGTTACTACGATATATCTTCGTCGGGAAAACCCCGCAATAAAACTTTTACTTAAAGCGATTCATACCAACCTTAAAAAATATCTGGAGATTATCGAAAAATGAGTAAAGTTTTGACTTTATCGAAAAAACAACTCGAATATCTCGAATGGGAATTCGGTGTGTTTTTTCATTTCGGAATCCGTAGTTTCTATCCCGGGCATAAAGACTGGGACGGGCTTGACATGCCGCTTTCGGGGTTTAATCCGACCGATCTTAATGCAGACGAATGGTGTCAGACCGCTAAAAATGCGGGCGCGACGTACGTATTATTGACTTGTAAACATCACGACGGTTTTGCGCTCTGGCAGTCCGGGTATACCGAATACGGAGTTAAAAATACTCCGTGGAAGGGCGGTAAGGGCGACGTCGTAAGAGAATACGTCGACGCCGCGAGAAGAGCGGGGCTTAAAGTAGGTTTATACTATTCTCCCGCGCAGTGGGGTGCGACTGCCGTAAAATTCGAAAACGGTAAAGAATATGACGATTATTTCATAAATCAGATTTCCGAATTACTCACCGGTTACGGCAAAATAGATTACCTTTGGTTTGACGGTTGCGGCTCGGAAGACCACGAGTACGACAAAAAAAGAATAGTCAACGAAATATTCAGACTTCAACCCGATATTCTGACTTTTTGCAATGCGGACTGGTATCCCACGGTAAGGTGGATAGGCAACGAAGACGGTTACGCTTCGATGAATAATCCGCTCGTCGTGAGAAGCATATATTTTTCGGAACTCGCTACGAAAGCGGACACTTTTCCCGAAGACACGTGCATTCCCGCCGAGTGTGATGCCAAAATGCGCAACAGTTGGTTTTTCGATAACAATGAAGACACGCTTAAATCTTTGGATGAACTTTTCGGAATGTACGAAGCCTCCGTCGGCAACGGGTCTAATTTTCTTCTGAATATCTCGCCCGACGATCGCGGAAGGCTGCCCGAAGCGGATAAAAACAGACTTCTGGAACTCGGCGAAAAAATCAGAAAATACGAAACTCCGACGGGCGGTTTCGGCAACGCGTATAAAGACGGCGAGAAAGAGTATTCGATCAAAACCGCCGAATACGACATGCCGTGGGGAACGCGCGGTAAAAATCCGCAAGTTATAAACAGAATAGTTATCGAAGAGGATTTGACGGACGGACAAAACGTTAAAACGTTTGACGTATATTTTTATCCGTCGGTATATAAAGACAGAAAATTACTCGTTTACCGCGGGGCAACGATCGGCAGAAAAACGATTTGTCATATTCCCGCGATATACGCCTCGAAAATCACCGTCGAGATAACGGAGTCGGACGGCGAAGCGAAAATAAAATCCATCAAGACGTACAATGTGAATTAAAATGAGTTTAAGTAAAGATTTCGCATGGGGCGCGGCAACCGCGGCGTTTCAGATAGAAGGCGCGTATAACGAGGGCGGAAGAGGACCGAGCATCTGGGATAGTCCTTATTCCGACGGTCACGTCGTCGGCAATATGAACGGCAACGTGGCGACAGATCATTATCATCGCTATAAAGAAGACGTAGCGTTAATGCAAAAAATGGGTCTTAAAAACTACCGTTTTTCGGTTAGTTGGTCAAGACTTATCAACGTAAAAACGGGGAAAATCAACGAAGACGGCAAGAAATTTTATCTCGATTTGGTAAAGGAACTTAAAAACGCGCGTGTCGAACCGTGGGTTACGATATACCACTGGGATTTGCCGATAGAATATCATGAAAAGGGCGGCTTTTTATGGGACGGCATAAGCGACGTTTTTGCCTCCTACGCCGCTACGGTCGTAGACGTTTTCGGTGATAGCGTTAAAAATTATTTTATTTTCAACGAGCCGCAATGCGTTATAGAAGAAGGGTACGTTTCCGGCAATCACGCTCCTTTTTTGCGCCTTCCGCGTAAAGAAGTTTTCAAAGCGGCGCATAACGTGCTTTTATGTATAGGTAAAGCGGAAAAGGCTATGCGTAAAACCGCCGGACATAAATTGAATCTCGGATTTTCTCCGTGTTTCGCTCCTGCCGTTCCGACGGATAAGCGCGACGAAAAAGTCGTCGAAGAGTATCAATTTACGCCGAACGGCGAATTTTACGACGGTTGTTACTTTACAGACGCCGTTATTAAAGGTAAATTCCCGGATAATTATAAAAAATGGTTCGACGAGAACGATTATCATCCGTCCGACGATGATTTGAAGATAATCAAAAGCGATCTTGACTTTTTCGGCTTTAATTTTTATCGCGGCTTTTACGTTAAAAATACTGAAAACGGAATAAAAAGAATGCCGATTTCACCGACGGACGATCTTACCGCTATGGACTGGCAGGTTACGCCCGAAGCGATTGAATACGTAGCGAAATATTATTACGAAAGGTATCGTTTGCCGCTTATCGTCGCCGAAAACGGCGTGGCGATATCCGAGTGGAAAACTCTCGACGGCAGCATACCCGACTATATGCGTATCGATTATATGAAAAGGCATATCGATGCGATAAAGAAAATAGCCGAAAAGTATTCGGTTATCGGGTATTTCTATTGGACGCTTTTAGATAATTTCGAATGGTCGCTCGGTTACACCAGACGTTTCGGACTCATTTACGTCGATTATAAAACTCAGGAAAGAACGCTTAAAAAGAGCGCATATTGGTATAAAAAAGTAATCGAAACTAACGGAGAAACGGATTTCGAGGTATAATTAAAGAGGTATAATTAAATGAACGATTTCGAAAAGATAATAGACGCTGTCAAGGCGTTGAAAGCGAGTGATGAGTCGAGAAAAGAAGGTAAACTTCCTTCCGGCAGTTATTTTTTGAATAAAGACGACGTCGTGTGCTTTCCGCGCGATTTCGGCGACGCGAGAAGACCGTATTCGTGCGACGGGTTGATACTTTGGGCGTATTCTTCGGGCAATATAAAAATCGAAGAAAGCACTTTTACCGTAACCGAAGATTTCGACCGCGGAGCGCAGCCTAAAACGGCGTTTTATTTCGGCAAGGCTGCCGACGGCGAATATATTCCGATTTCCGTAAGCGGGGTCGGGATAAACGACCGCGAAAAGGACGTTGAAAGGTATTGCGTTTACACCGACGGCGGGGCGTATTATATCGCCGAAAGCGAAAACCTTATCGGCGGACTGAAAAGTTTCGTCGACGAAAATAAAAACATTCGTTTCGACGTATGGGTTAAAAATAAATCCGCAAAGACTGAAAAAACGTATATATCGGCGTATTTCGACTTACTTCTTAAACGTAAACCGAACGAGGGGTTCGAGGATAAATGGTATAGACTGGTCGAAACGACTGACGACGGATTTTCTATTCACGTCACGGAATATTTAGACCGTACCACTTGTCTTAACCATTACGCCTACGTAAAGCGAATATATGATAAAAAGACTTATTCGACCACTTCCGCTACGAACTTCAAAGGCAGACAACACGCTTCGCTGCCATCAGCCAAATCGCTTAAAACGGGCGTAATAGATAATCCGAAAAGTAAAACTTTATTTACCGAGGCGGGCGTAGAGGCCGACTTGACGCCGCTCGAATTAAAAGCGGGCGAAAGTGCGGCAATTACTTATCTCGTTGCGATTTCGGATTCCAAAGAAAAGTGCGCGTCGCATTCGGGTTCAAACCCGCAAACGAAAAGGGAATATAACGACACGTTCGGAAATATCCCCGAAGTAAATCTTGCGGGTAATCCTTACGGCGTCAGCGATTTTGCGTTTTCTTCGTTCGTCAGAAGCGTAATGAAGCAGACCGAATTCTGCGCAAGGTCGAAGAACTACGCGGGCGCCCTCATAGGCGTAAGAGATATATTCCAACAACTCGAAGCCGCGCTTATCTGGATACCCGAATACACCCGTAAAAAAATAGTCGAAGCGCTGAATTTTATCGGCGACGACGGGCGCGCCCCGAGGCAATATTCGTATCCAGACAATCCGAGCGTTTTACCCGAAATGGATTTACGCGAATTTATCGATCAGGGCGTATGGGTTATTTCTACGGTTTACACGTACTTGTCTTTTACCGGCGATTATACGATATTGGACGAGGTTTGCGGTTATTATAAATTCAGCGGCAACAAAGTGGATTTTTCAGACCGCAGAGATACTGTTCTGGATCACCTTATTGCGATTACCGATTTTCTCGTTTCCGCAATCGACGAAGAAACCGGTTGTCTTCGCGCGCTTTACGGCGACTGGAACGACGCTCTCGACGGGCTCGGTAAGACCAAGGACGAAAATAAAAAATTCGGCAGCGGCGTTTCGGTTATGGCTACCATGCAACTTTATAAAAATCTCGGCGAAATTACGGAGATTATCGAAAAGTGCGGCAAGTACGCAGAAAAAATCGAGAGTTACGCGAAGGTAAAACGAAATATTGAAAACGGTGTGGAAAAATACGCCATCGTCGAAAAAGACGGAATCAAAAAAATCGTACACGGTTGGGGCGACAAATTGTCGTTCAAAGTGGGTAGTTTTTGCGATAACGACGGTTTATCGAGAGACAGCGCGACTTCCGACGCGTTTTTCGTTCTGTCGGGGATGATTGAAAAATTCCCGGAAATGAAAGAGCAAATAATCGCCGCGTATAAACGACTTGATTCTAAATACGGCATAAAGACTTTCGAACCGTATTTCGCGCCTGATAATAAAGAAGTCGGAAGAATTACGCATTTACCGAAAGGCACGGCAGAAAACGCGGCGACTTATATTCACGCAACGCTTTTTGCGATATGGTCGCTTTTCAACGTCGGCGAAGACGAAGAAGCATGGAAGCAGATAGGCAAAATTCTACCTCTCACTCATGATTTTATATCTACTACGCCTTTCGTTATGCCTAACTCTTATATTTATAACGAAGAATACGGCTTCGACGGAGAATCTATGAGCGATTGGTTTACGGGCAGCGGGTGCGTGCTTGTAAAGGTTCTTTTCTTCTGTGTATTCGGCGTAAAGGCAAACCTTGACGGACTTACCGTAAACCCGCCGAAAGAAATACCTTTCAAAGAAATGAGTACCGAAATACGCGTAAAAGGCGGCATATTGCATATAGTTTATAAAAAGACTTCCGTCGGACGACGCAAAATACTCGTGAACGGAATCGAAGTAAAATCGGTCGTTTTAACCAACGCCGACATTTGCGGTAAAACCTTAAAAATCGAGATTTCGGAATAAAAGTAAACGTAAAGACGATTTACATATTTTCACGTTCGGTTTTATGGTCAAAACCGTTAAAAAGTGGTAAAATATACGGTGGCAGGTAAAAATTAAAAAATCAGAAAGGGGTACCCCTTTCTCGTCTTCGACGAGAAATCGCCTTAATTGCGGTTTTTTAATAAACAATAAGTTCAAAACGCCGACAGGCGATTGAAAAATATTCTAAATAAGGAGAGAAAAATCCGATGAAACAAAGAGGCAAAAAGACAATCGTTTGCGTATTGCTTTGCGTTTTGGTTTGTATGGTTTCGGCGTTCGCGCTCGCAGGCTGTAAAAAAACCGAAGCGCCGAAAAAGTACAGCGTTATTTTTATGAACGGCGACACGCAGATAAGCGAACAGACGGTAGAGGCGAATAAAGAGGCGGTTAAACCCGACGACCCGACCAAAGAATCCAGCGTAAGCACGGTTTATACTTTTGCGGGCTGGGCTCTGACGGCAGACGGAGAAGTCGTAACCGATTTTACGATAAAAGCCGATACGACTTTTTACGCCGTATATACGCCTTCGGCGAGAAAGTATACCGTTAAATTTATGGACGGCGATACACAACTTTCTTCTGCCGACGTAGATTACGATACGCAGGCAACCAAACCCGCCGATCCGACTAAGGCGGCAGACGTAAAGCATACTTATAGTTTCGCGGGCTGGGCATTGACGGAAGGCGGGGAAGTCGTAACGGACTTCACGATAAAAGCCGATACGACTTTTTACGCCGTATATACGCCTTCGACGAGAAAGTACAACGTTAAATTTATGAACGGCGACACGCAGGTGTCTTCCGCCGACGTAGATTACGACGCGCAGGCGACAAAACCCGCCGATCCGACCAAAGCGGCAGACGTAAAGTATACTTATACCTTTGCGGGCTGGGCTTTAAGTGCAGACGGCGACGTGGTAACCGACTTTAAGGTTACGGGCGACGTTACCTACTACGCGGTATATACTTCGGTAGTGAACAAGTACGACGTTAAGTTTATGCTTGACGGCGAACAGGTCGGCGAAACTCAAAATATCGATTACGACACCGCGCCGACTATGCCCGAAACGCCGACGAAGGCTGCGACTGCGGAATACACTTATACGTTTGCAGGTTGGTATACCGCAGCCGAAGGCGGCGAAAAGGTAGAAGACTTTACCGTAAAGGGGAACGCGACGTATTACGGCAGATTTACGGCGACGAAGAACAGATACGAAATCAAATTCGTTGACGGCGACGGCAACCAAGTAGGCGCGACTCAAACCGTCGAATACGGCACGGCGGCGACTGCCCCCGCGACTGCGACGAAGGCGGCGACCGATAAATACACTTACGCTTTCGAGGGTTGGTATACCGTAGCCGAAGGCGGCGAAAAAGTCACCGATTTCACCGTTAAAGCGAACGCGACTTATTACGCGCACTTCACTTCGACCGTTAATAAATACGAAGTAAAATTCGTTGACGAAGATGGCAAACAAATAGGTGAAACTCAGAGCGTAGAATACGACGCTAAGGCAACTAAACCCGCAAACCCGACGAAAACGGGCGATGCCCAATATTCTTACGATTTCGAGGGTTGGTACAACGCGGCGGAAGGCGGCGAAAAAGTAGAAGACTTTACCGTAAAGGGTAACGCAACTTATTACGCAAGATATACTCGCAGAGTGAATAAGTACACCGTTAAATTTATCGACGGAAACGGCGAAGAAATGACCGAAAACGCGCAGACTCTGGACTACGGTTCGGAAATCGAATTGCCTGCCGAGCCGACTGCCGAAAGCGGATATTATTTCGTCGGCTGGAAAACCGAAGGCGGAAAATTCTGGCAGGAGTCCGACGTACTTGAAAAGAACGAAACTTTAACCGCTACGTTCGAAAAATACTTCGGTACGATATTAGACGATTGCGTATACGGTATTGATTACGGAGTCGGTGGCGGATTTGCCGTTTCGCAGGAGAAAGTTGCCGGCTTTGAAAAAGTTTATGAACAGGAAGTTTCAAACGACTGGCAGACCGATTTGTCACATGTATCGATAGCCGATTATAAAGAATTGAGATTTGCCGTGAAGTCCGACGCGCAGATTTCCAGCGACAAATTCAGCAGCGGCGCGGTATTGTTTGACGGTGGAGTGTGGTATACGTTCGTTCTTACTTCGATCGAAGGTGGCTGGAATGTAAAAGTACTCGGCACCGAATACGATTATACCCATTCTAACCCGGACGGCAGAGGAATATGCGCAGTATTGTACCACGGAACGAGCGGTTGGGGGTTCGGTGTCAGAGCCGGCGGTACCGCAGGCGCTTATAAAGTATATTGTACGGAGTTGCGAGGCGAAAAAAAGATCGTTCCGGTTGTCGGAACTATAGTAGACGACTGTGTATACGGTACGGATCCCGGAATCGGAGCGGGCTTTACCGTTACGAAATCCGAAGTTGCTCTCGGTTTCGAGAAAGCGTACGAAAGGGATATCGATAAGGACTGGCAGGCAGAATTATCGCACGTCGATATATCCGCATACAGCGAATTGAGATTCGCCCTTAAAACCGACGGTAAAATTTCAAGCGACAGCGCCGGCGGCGCGGTATTATTCGATGGAGGCGTCTGGTATACGTTTGTTCTCACAAAAGTCGAAAACGGTTGGAACGTAAAGGTGCTTGGAACGGATTATAATTATACGCACGTGGCTCCCGGCAGCAGAGGCGTATGCGATATTGTTTATCATGGTACAAACGGATGGGGCTTAGGAGTCAGATTAAAAGGGGCGGCTACTCCGTGTAAGGTGTATTGTACCGAACTCCGCGGTGTGATCGGTTCCGAAGCGTGATAGTTAAATCGTTACGGATTAAAAGCGTTACAAAACAAAAAATATGATTTATCGGCGGGATGAAACCGCAAAAGGCTCATCCCGCCGAATAAAAACAAAGAAAAAATGAAAATAAAAATATTATCGTCGGTTGCTTCCGTTTTCGCTGCGTTTGCCGCCTTGTTTGCGGTATCATGCGCGAGTACGGATAATATTCGTTAAAAACGACGACGGAAAGTATACCGAAGTTACCGAAAGTCAACTCGATACGGCCCTTGCGGAACACGAATATTCGGCGGTCGCCGAAACGCAATCGACTTGCAGTAAAGCGGGTGCGTAATACGTATCTTTAAGTCGTTAGTAACGATTATTTTTACCGCCCGAACGGGTTTAACACTCGTTCGGGCGGTAATTTTATTTATACGCATATTTTACTATTTACAAAATCTATGAAAAGTGATATAATAATTTCGTTATATCGGCATAGGCGGTAATATATATGGCAAGACTAAATGAAACCCGTAACGCAGATTCGCGTTGCGTGCATCTCGATTTTCACACGTCGGAACTTATTCCGGACATCGGGGCAAAATTCGATAAAGAAAAATTCGCGAAAACTCTTAAAGATGCCAAAATAAATTCGGTAACCGTTTTTGCAAAATGTCATCACGGTTGTTTTTATTATAAAGGCAGTAAGTTTTTCGTACACCCCGGTATGCAGGGCAGTTTATTGGACGAACAATTAGACGCTTGTAAAAAAGCCGGCGTGTCCGCCAAGATTTATATTTCGGCGGGTATAGACGAACATATTTCCCGTCAACACCACGAATGGCTTCGCAGAGAAAAATACGGAGAAGATCAGGACGCAACGGGTTTCAGAAGGCTTTGCTTTAACAGCGAATATCTGGATATATTAAAAGAACAAACCCGGGAAGTCGTCGAAAGATATAAACCGGACGGAGTATTTTTCGATATTATTTCTACGTGGCCTTGCTATTGCGATAACTGTCTTGCCGAAATGAAAAGACGGGGTTTAGACCCAAAAGACGAAAAGCAGGCGCAAATCGTAAACGACGAAGTAAACATGCGTTACTTCAAAGAGATAAATGCCGTAGTCAAGAGCGTAAGTCCGAATACTCAAATCGTACATAACGTTCCGTACCATATATGCACGCGGGAGTATATCGACGTAAACGACCGGATAGAACTCGAATCTTTGCCGACGGGCGGTTGGGGTTACGATAATTTCCCGGCAATGGTTGCGTATTTACGCAGGCAAAACAAAAACGTGGTCGGTATGACGGGTAAATTTCACCGCAGTTGGGGCGAATTCGGCGGCTATAAGTACCCCGAAGCGCTTCGGTTCGAAGCCGCGTTGGATCTTGCGTACGGAACGGGTATGAGCGTAGGCGATCAACTGCATCCGAGCGGCAAACTCGACGATTATACGTACGAGATGATCGGCGATACTTTTAATTGGTTTGAAAAACGTCAAAAATACAGCGGCGGAGAATATCTGCCGGAACTTGCATTATATAGTCCGTCGCTCGGGATAGAATCCGATCAGGACGCAAGAACGGGCGCTTCGAGAATACTTTTAGAGGATAAGTATTTGTTCGACATGATCGGCGACGACGAGATAGATAAAAAATATCCGCTTATTATTATCGCCACCGCAAGACCGCTTTCGGCTGCGGAAGTCGAAAAATTCAAAATTTACGCGGATAACGGCGGTAAAATTCTGGCGCAGGGTTCGGCTGCCGGAAGTCTGGTTGACGGCGGCGTAGATCTCGGGTTTACGGAAATAACCGCAGACGACCTGACTCCTTGCTATTACGTTTCGAAATATCCGCTTAAAGCGGGTAACGGCGTGCCGCTCGTCGTGTTCGGAAAGTCTTGGAATATAAAGGCAAGCGGAGAAGTGCTCTGCGATAAATTATCGCCCTACTTCAAGCGGGAGGGAAAGAACTTCTGTTCACATGCCCATACGCCGTGCGATTACGACAAAGTTTCGCCCGCAATCACCGTCGGCAAACACGGAATCGCAGTTGCTTCCGACTTATTTACGTTGTACGCAACGGACGGGGGAATGACTGCAAAAGTTCTGATTACTCCGCTTATAGAGCGTTTATTAAATAATAAAAAGACCGTTATAACGGATTTGCCGAGTTCGGGAAAGGTTACGTTATACCGCAAAGGAAACGGTTTGACGCTTCATCTCGTTTACGCCAACACCGTCGTAAGGGGCGGAGGAAACACTTCCGTCGAAGTTATCGAAGATATAATTACGATTTCTTGCGTAAACGTATCTCTGAAAGCCGAAAAGCCCGTCAAAGTCGTTTTACGGCCCGACGGGAAAGAATTGCCGTTTATCTATGAAAACGGAACGGTTAATTTTTCGCTTAAAGACTTTAACTGCTACGCCGCGATAGAATTTATATATTAAAAATTTACTTCGCAGATTGAAGAACGTTCGGTTCGTATTATTTTTGTTTGGCATGGCAAAATAAAAAACGAACCGGCCGAAAGCCGATTCGTTCTTATGGTGCCGCTGGTCGGGGTCGAACCGACACGGTATCGCTACCACGGGATTTTGAGTCCCGCGCGTCTGCCAATTCCACCACAGCGGCATATTTTGTCGTGAGAACCGTATCCGGCGCAACTCACGCAAACTATAATAACATATCGCTTATAAAAAATCAACAAAATTTAACCGGGAAAAGGAAATTTTATGAATAAACTCGTACTGATCGACGGAAACAGTCTTATCAATCGCGCATTTTATGCGACACCGCCGCTTTCCGCAAAAGACGGAACGCCTACGAACGCCGTTTACGCGTTCGTCAATATGCTCGTGCGAATTATAGGGGATATTAAGCCGCGGTACATGCTGGTTGCATTCGACAGAAAAGAGCCGACGTTCAGACACGAAATGTACGCCGATTATAAGGGAACGAGAAAGCCGATGCCCGAAGACCTTCGTCCGCAAATAGATTTAATGAAAAAAGTTCTCGATACGATGGGCATATCGCGTTATGAACAAGCGGGAATAGAAGCCGACGATATAATCGGCAGTATGGCTAAACGTTATAAAGGCGATACGATAATCATTACGGGCGATAAGGATAGTTTTCAGTTGGTAGACGAAACGACTTCCGTCTATTTCACCCGCCGCGGAATAACGGATATAGATATTTATTCTAACGATAATTTCAAAGAAAAAACCGGTATAGAACCCATTCAGATTATTGACTTGAAGAGTATGATGGGCGATTCTTCGGATAATATTCCTGGGATAGCAGGCGTAGGTGAAAAGACCGCGTTGTCGCTCGTAGAAAAATACGGAAGTCTTGAAAATCTCTACGCTCACGTCGACGAGTTGAGCGGAAAACTTAAAGAAAAAGTGGAAAATTCCAAAGATATAGCCTATTTATCAAAGACGCTTGCCACGATTAACGTGAAACTCGATATTCCCGTTAAAGGCGAAGATATGGGTTACTCGTTTCCGTTCGGAGCGGCGACTAAAAAATTATTTATCGACCTCGACTTCAAAAACGTCCTCCGCCGCGAAGAACTCTTTTTAGCAGACGACGAAATATCCGTGTCCGTAAAAAAGAATAAAGAATTGCCCGAAATTATCGAAGTCAACGACGTTGTTTCGTTGCCGAAATTCGACGAAGACAAACTACTTGCCGTAAATTTAGGCGATAATCTGAACGTTTACGACGGCGAGAAAGAATATAAAATAAATATCACCGATAATTTTTTCGATAAAGGCATAATGTACGGCGAAGCCGTCAGATATCTTGAAAAACTCGTAGAAAAAGATAAACGGAATTTCATCGTATACGCAAAAAAAGATTTACGTACCGAATTGAATAAGTTCAAAGTGGCGTTTAACGCGTTCGCCTACGACGTGGCGATAGAAAAATATCTTGCCGATTTCAGCGGAAAAGACGAAAAACTTTCCGAAGTTATAGCGGCTTACGATCTGGATAAAGACAGAATAGGCTGGTCGCTTAACGAAATCCACGATAGGCTTTTCGAAAAACTTAAAACCGAAAATATGCTCGATTTGTACGAAAAAGTCGAACTCCCGCTTTCTGACGTTCTTTTCAGTATGGAAAGATCGGGGTTTAAGGTCGACGTCGCTACGCTCAACGAGATGGCAAACGAGTACGATAAGCGAATAGCAGTCATTGCCGAAAAAATCGACGAGTATGCCGGCGAAAAGGTCAACCCGAACAGCCCGAAACAACTCGGTAAAATTCTTTATGATAAGTTGGGGCTTATTTCCGGCAAAAAGAAAGGCAATCCGTCGACGAGCGCGGACGTGCTTGAAAAAATCGCGGATAAACATCCTATAGTTCCGCTTATTCTTAAATACAGGCAACTGCAAAAATTAAATTCAACCTATATAAAGGGATTCAGACCGCTTATCGACGAAGATACGGGACTTATCCACACCTGCTTTAATCAGACTCTGACTACGACGGGCAGATTATCGTCAAAAGAGCCGAATTTACAAAATATTCCCGTAAGAGAACAGGAAGGCAAAGAGATAAGAAAACTTTTCGTTTCTTCGTTTGAAAACGGTAAAATAGTCGGCGCGGACTATTCTCAGATCGAATTGAGATTATTGGCTCATTTCAGTAAATGTCAGCCGCTTATCGACGCGTTTTTAAGCGGAAAGGATATTCACAGAATTACGGCTTCGCAGGTTTTCGGCGTCGGCGAAGATCAAGTTACCCCCGAAATGCGTCGAAGCGCAAAAGCGGTAAATTTCGGCATTATATACGGAATTTCGGACTACGGTTTATCCGAGCAGTTGAAGATTTCGCCGAAGAAAGCGGGAGAATATATAGCAAAGTACTTCGATGCATATCCGCACGTCAAAGAATATATGAATTCCAACGTCGAATTTGCAAGGAAGAACGGTTACGTCAGTACGTTGCTCGGAAGAAAAAGATATATACCCGAAATCAATTCTTCTAACTTTAATTTACGCAGTTTCGGCGAAAGGGCGGCAATGAATATGCCGCTTCAAGGCACCGCGGCAGACGTAATTAAAATCGCAATGATTAAAGTTGCAAACCGGATAAAAAAAGAAGGGCTGCGTTCCCGACTTATTCTGCAGGTTCACGACGAGTTGATAGTCGATACCGCGGAGGATGAAGTCGAAGAAGTTAAAAACATACTCGTGGAGGAAATGCAGTCGGCGGTTACGCTTTCCGTACCGTTGACGGTCGAAACCGAATGCGGAACTCGTTGGTTCGACGCAAAATAATTTATGAAGAAACTTATTGCGATTACGGGCGGTATAGGCAGCGGAAAGAGTTTGCTTACCGATTATTTCGCGTCGCTCGGTTACGCCGTGCTCAGCGCGGACGAAATATATTCGGACCTCTTAAAAGACGAATGTTTCGTCAAGGGTATTTGCGACGCAGTAGGCGTCTGCGCCGTTCTTGTGAACGGTCGATATACGCTTGACAGAAAAGCGGTTGCCGAAAAGGTGTTCGGAAACCCCGCCGAGAGAAAAAAACTCGACGATTTTACGCACGATGCGATAATGCGCGAGATGTTCTCGCGGGCAAACGATTGCAGCGGCGTAGTGTTTTGCGAAGTTCCGCTTTTGTTCGAAAGCGGATATGATAAATATTTCGATTGCGTTATCGTCGTTTTCAGAAACGAAAACGAAAGGATAAATTCTGTAGTTTCAAGAGATAATAAAAGTGCAGAATTAGTTAAAGAAATAATCAAAAATCAATACGATTATTCAAAACTTGCCGAAAACGGGCATACTATATTCGTGGAGAATAACGGTACGCCTCGGTTTTTATATGAAAAGGCAAACGAAATTATCGAAAAAATCAATAATTAACGCGATATGCGCGGTAACGCTGACGATTGCGCTACTCGCATTTCCGATTATATATTTCGGCGTGTGTCCGAAAAAATACGCTGATTTTATAGAGTCCGCCTGCAAAAAATACGATTTGACGGAAGAAACGGTTTACGCCGTGATCAAGGTCGAAAGCGGTTTTAACCGTAACGCGAAGTCTGCAAAAGGCGCGATAGGTTTAATGCAGATATTGCCGTCTACGGCGGAGTATATTTGCCCCGACGAAACCGGAATAGATTTGTATAACCCCGAAACCAACGTTTTTACGGGGGTTAAGTATCTGTCTTATCTGACGGATAAGTTTGATGACGAAAAAGTTGCCCTCGCCGCGTATAACGCGGGCGAGGGCAACGTAATAACGTGGCTGTCGGACGAAAACTTTTCGAAAGACGGAAAAACTTTGTCCGTTATCCCGTTCAAAGAAACTCGTATTTACGTAGAAAAGGTGCTTAAGTTTAAGCGACTGTATAAAATTTTATATAAATCGTTTCAAGCCTAAAAGACGTTTTCGAATCGAATCAGATAGCCTTTGGGAATTTGCTCGGTAAGTTCTATCGCTACTTCGATTTTATCTAACGCTTCGCCGTAATTTTTTTGTTTGACGTAATTAAGCGATTCGGAAATCCACATATCGAGTTCTTTTATGTCGTTGTGCGAAATGAAAACGTGCAGCGTCTTTTTATTTTTTATCCATAAATCCTGCACGGATTTTACGTCGTATGCCGTTATCGTTTCGTCTTCGGTTTTTTCGTATACTACGATTAGTCTTTGCCTGAAATTCCGGAACGAATTATTCAGGTATACCTGTTCGCAAATACTTCCGCCTATAAAAATCAAGGCGGAAACCAAAACGGTTATAATCGATTTTACCATTTAACGCCCCCTAATTCGACGTTAAAAGTTTTGAATTTTTCTTTTTCTTTTTGAAAATAAACTTTTCCGTTGCCGTCTACGGTCATAACCCCGACTTGCTTATTGTTTTTTGCGCCGTTACTTTTTATCACTTTTTTAAGCCATTCTTCGTCTTTGCCTATTAAAGAAAGATTTTTTCTGATCACTTTACCTTCGCCGACGATAAGAACGGGCAGCGAAGTTTTCTTTTTGTCGTAATCGGGTTTTTCTTTTGCCGAGAGTTTACCGTTGGATTCGAAAATGCCGTAATCGAGGTCGTCGAGAGAATAGTACCCTGCCGAACGCATAGATTCTATCAGATCTTCCACGTCCATATTATTCCGGCGAAGTTCCGTAAAGTCAACTCCGTTTTTATTTAAGACGAGCGACGGTTTGCCGCTGATAATTCTTTTTGCGAGTTGACCCGATTGCTCGATAACGGATAAAAGTTGATGCAAAATGAAAACCGCTAAAATCGCCGCTATGCCGTATACGAGCGGAACGGAAATATCCGCCATGGGTATACACGCGAGTTCGGCGATTAAAAGAGTTATAACGAGTTCGAAAGGCTGCATTTCTCCGATTTGTCGCTTTCCCATAAGTCGCATAACTATAAGCAAAACGATAAAAGTCGTTAAAGAGCGTATAAAAATAATTACCATATCGATAATATGGTACTTTTTGAAAAAGTTATTCCGTTATGCTTGACTATCTTTCTAACAAATGGTATTATGAACGGGAAAAGCAGAGTAGCACAAAAAGCGTTAAGTGCCGTGTAACGGGATGTTGAACACGGACGAAAAGGAATTATTCCTTGCGGTTTTTTGGCGCATCCAATGCAGAAAATTTTTTATTCTACCTTGGCGCTCTCTCTTTTTATGAGGAGTGTTTTTTTATGTCCGAAAACGGAAAGGTTTCAAAGGTGTTGTTTTCGCCTTTAATCAGACGGTCGTCTGCGGCAGACAAAATCGCATACGTTGCGATACTTACAGCATTGTCGGTTGTATCAAATTCTTTTTTAGAATTCAAATTTTTAGATAATCAATATTCGTTTACTATTTTCTTTTCGACGATAATAGGCGTATTTTTAGGCCCGATTCTCGGATTTTTCGCTTGTTTTTTAGGCGACGTGATAGGTTACTTTATAAATTCTTCGGGGCTGATTTATATGCCGTGGGTTGGCTTATCTACGGGATTTTTTGCTTTATTGGCAGGTTTTATTTTAGGTAAC
>ULRP01085591.1_pt1 | contig 65246 bp, 52 predicted proteins | sample 1955521 | NCBI WGS metagenome assembly ULRP01 (sample SAMEA4835685, study PRJEB28245) | human gut metagenome | biome: gut microbiome; material: fecal sample | place: Denmark | collected 2008
ACTTTATACGGATTGGCCGGTAACGATATGTTGTCCGGCAAAGACGGCGACGATACGTTAATCGGCGGCGCGGGAAACGATATTCTGGACGGCGGCGCAGGCGACGATACCTATATTTTCGGACGCGGTTATGATCAGGATACGATTTCCGACGCGCAAGGGGAAAATACATTGCATATTACGCAGGCGGATTATGATAATCTGTGGTTTGAACGGGAAGGAAACAATTTAAAAGTTTCCATTTTGGGAACAGAAGATTCCATGACAGTTAATTCATGGTATTCAAATAAAGATGCCCGGCTGTTTCAAATTCAAACGGACACGAAAACGATAGGAACGGCCGATATAGAACTGCTGGTTCAGGCGATGTCGTCGTTTTCTCAACCGAATACGGGCGCGATTTCTCAAGACGCTTCTTTATCCGGAGGTTTTAAAGAAACCGTAACAAGATTATGGCAGGCCAGAACATAGCCGAACATTGCGAATGTCCCGATAAACATCGGGACATTTTCTGTTCGGGATACAAACTATTTTCCAAAATCATTCAAAGCGCCGGCCGGTTCCGCCCCCGTATGGCGGAAACTCTCAAGTTATCTTTTACGCTTTCCCGGCGCAGACGAAAAAAGATTGATTTCCCGGACATTCCCTTTTATTTTCAAGTCACTTTATATATGTAAGGGAAAAATTCATGAGCGCGAAAACCAAAATCATCATTGATACCGATCCGGGGATTGACGATGCAATCGCTTTGTTTATGGCGATGGCGGATCCCGATTTGGAAATAGTCGGCATAACGGCGGTCAACGGCAATGTCGGCGTTGACAAAGCCGAATATAATATTCGCCGGCTGTGTGATTTTGCTTGGCATACGGACATTCCCGTTTATAAAGGCTGCGACAGACCTTTAAAACGCACGACGTTCAACGCCGAATGGGTTCACGGATCCGACGGACTGGCCGGACTGGATTTCGGTACGCCGGCCTACAAAGGCGAAAATGAAAATGCCGTTGACTTTATCATTAAAACGCTGATGAAATCGCCTGAAAAAGAAGTCAGTCTGTTGGCGATCGGACCTTTGACAAACATTGCGACCGTTTTTTTAAAAGAACCGAAAACCGTTTCCAGAATCCGCGAGCTGATTATTATGGGCGGCGCATTCTGCGAAGACGGACCGCGGGGAAATTCAACGCCTTACGCCGAATTTAACATGCTGGCGGATCCGCATGCCGCGCAAATCGTTTTTGACATGGCCGAACGCGTTACCGTCATTCCGATGGAAGTCGGCATGCAGGCTGTTGCGGACAAAGCTTTTATTGAAAAAATGCGCGATTTAAATACGCGCTGCGCCACGATCAGCGCCGATCTGTTGGACGCAACGGCCAAAACGCTGTCGGCCCATCTGGCTCAACTGTCAAAAGACGGTATCGCTCCCGAAACCGGAACGTCCCTGTACGACCCCTGCGCTGTCGGCTGTCTGATTCGCCCGGCTTTATTTTCCGGCAGATACGGTACTGTTCAGGTGAATACGGATCCCGGCAGCGAAAAGTTCGGCATGACAACTTTTGAAGAAGGATCCAAAAGAAATTGCCTGGTAACGCATAAAGTCGACAAAGAAGCTTTCAAAGAAATGCTGCTGTCTTATCTGGCGGCTCTTCCATGATTTACGCGCCGTCCCGTTTGTCCGTCGCGCCGATGATGGATTGGACGGACAGGCATTTTCGCTATTTTATCCGCCGCTTGTCACGCCGCGTACAGCTGTACAGCGAAATGATCACGGCGCAGGCCGTTGTTTTCGGAGAAGCGGAAAGACTGCTTTCTTTTGACTCGCAAGAAAATCCTCTGGTTTTGCAGCTGGGCGGATCGAACCCGGAATTGCTGGCCAAAGCCTGCAAAACCGCTCGCGATTTTCATTACGACGGCGTAAATTTGAACGCCGGGTGCCCGTCCGAACGTGTTTCCGCCGGCAGTTTCGGGGCCGCTTTGCGCCGCGATCCGGCACTGATTGCCGACTGTCTGGCCGCAATGAAAGAAAACGCCGGCGTTCCGGTATCTTTAAAAACCAGAATCGCATTGGAAGAAACGACGCTTGATTCCGACGGGTTTGACGATTTGTGCCACTGCGCGGAACTGGCCGAAAAAGCGGGCTGCACCGAAATTATCGTTCATGCGCGCAAAGCAAGACTAAAAGGGCTGACCCCCAAGCAAAACAGAGAACGCCCGCCGTTAAATTACGACTTGGTTTACCGCTTTAAACAGACCTTTTCACATTTAACCGTTTCGATTAACGGAAACATTGATTCTTTGGAATCGGCGTCGGATCATTTAAATCACGTCGACGGAGTTATGATCGGCCGGGCCGCATACGGCAACCCGTATCTGCTGGCCGAAGCGGATCAAAAAATCTTCGGCAGGAAAACGCCCGTTGTTTCACGAATTCAGGCCGTGCGCGACATGCTGCCGTATCTGGAAAAAAATATGGCGGACGGCATACGCCCGCACATCATCATGAAACACTGGCTGAATTTGTTCAAAGGCTGCCCCGGCGCGGCCGCCTGGCGCAGAGAGCTGTCACAAACAATGTTTTCAGAAAACTGTCATTTTAAAACAGTTGCAGAAACTCTTAATAAAGTTATATCTTCTTTTCAAAACTAATTATCGAGGATTGCGGTTATGAGCGATACGACTCTTCTTGTTTTATCGGGTATTTTAGGTTATCTGCTGGGATCCGTTCCGTTTGGAATTGTCTTCACCCGTCTGGCGGGACTGGAGGATATCCGAAAAATCGGATCGGGCAACATCGGGGCAACAAACGTTTTAAGAACAGGCCGCAAAGATCTGGCTTTGCTGACGCTTTTGTGCGATTCGGGTAAAGCGGCGCTGGCGGCCGGGATCGCTTATTACTGCGTTCCCGAAGAAGGCATCAGCGACACGGCGGCTTTAATCGCCGGAACGGCCGGCGTTTTAGGGCATAACTTTCCCGTCTGGCTGAAATTCAAAGGCGGCAAAGGCGTTGCCGCAACGCTGGGCATGTTGCTGGCCACGTGCTGGCAGGCAGGCCTGCTGTCCTGCGTGACATGGCTGGTTATGGCGTTGCTTTTCCGTTATTCGTCTTTATCGGCGTTAACGGCTTTGATTTTGGCGCCGGTATACGCTTATTTTTTTGCAACGCCGGAATACGTTTACTTTTACAGCTTTCTGGCACTGTTGTCCGTTATCCGCCATCGCGCCAATATTTCCCGCCTGATCCGCGGCGAAGAAAGCAAAATCAAATTAAAGAAAAAAGCGGAATAGTCCATTGAATCAGGAAGAAAAAATCAATCGGCTGCGGCTGTTCAGATCCGAAAATGTCGGCGCGGTGACATTCCGCGTTTTAATGGAACATTTTAAAACGGCTGAAAAAGCTTTAAGCGCTCTGCCGGAAAAAGCGCGTAAAGGCGGTTTGCGCAAGCCGTTGAAAATTTGTTCCCGGGCCGAAGCGGAAAAGGAATTTGAAGATATTCAAAAAGCCGGGGCGGAATTTATTTTTTCGGGCGAAGACGCTTATCCCGAACAGCTGGCAATCCTGCCCGACGCGCCGCCCGTCTTGTCGGTCATGGGGAACAAAGCCCTGTTAAAAAAGCCCCATGTCGCCATTGTCGGCACCAGAAACGCGTCGGTAAACGGCAAAAATATCGCGCGCCACATCGCTTTGGATCTGGTCAAAGCGGGATACAGCGTTGTTTCCGGCATGGCTTTGGGCATTGACGGCGCCGCGCATGACGGGGCGTTGTATATGGCCGACGAAAACGCGTCGACGACGGCTGTTTTAGGCACGGGCGTCAATGTTGTTTATCCCGAACAAAACCGCAGAATATACGACGCTATCCGGCAAAAAGGCGCGCTGATTTCCGAATATGCGCTGAACACAAAACCGCAGCCGTCCAACTTTCCGCAAAGAAACCGGATTATTTCCGGACTGGCGTTGGGATTGGTCGTTATAGAAGCTACGCTGCGTTCCGGATCGCTGATTACGGCGAACAAAGCGCTGGAACAAGGCAAAGACGTTTTTGCGGTTCCGGCGTCGCCTCTGGATCCCAGAGCGGCCGGCGTCAATCATCTGATTAAAAACGGCGCGCCTTTGATCGAATCGGCCGAAGACATCATCGAACATTTAAGGACGGCGACGGCCTTTTCGCTAAGTGAAACCGCGGGAAACGGACAAAACACACAGCTGCCGGCCGAACCGGTTTATCAGGAACCCAGCGACCAAGACAGAACGGATATTCTGTCTTTGCTGGACGGGTCGCCGATTGAAATAGATTTATTAATTCGGGAAACGGGCTTGCCAGCCAGCGTAATTTCGGTTTTATTAGTTGAATTGGAACTGGCCGGGCAAATCGAACGGCTGCCGGGCAATAAAATTATTCGTATCACTTCTTTATAAAGGCAAACGGTCATGGACGTTGTTATTGTCGAATCTCCCGCAAAAGCGAAAACAATAAATAAGTATCTGGGAAACGGATTTGAAGTGATTGCCAGTTTCGGGCATATCCGGGATCTGCCGGCCAAAAACGGTTCGGTGCGCCCCGACGAAGATTTTGCCATGGACTGGGCGATCGAACCAAAGGACGAAAAGCACATCAAAGCCATTGCGTCCGCCGTTGCCAAAGCCGACACCGTTTATCTGGCAACCGACCCGGATAGAGAAGGAGAAGCGATCGCCTGGCACGTCGTTCAGGAATTAAACCGCCGCGGAAAGCTGAAAAACAAAACGCTGAAACGCGTCGTTTTCAATGAAATTACGAAAACGGCCGTTGCCAACGCCATGAAAAACCCGCGCGAAATAGACATGCCTTTGGTCGACGCTTATCTGGCCCGGCGCGCTTTGGATTATCTGGTCGGTTTTACGATTTCCCCCGTTTTATGGCGCAAACTGCCGGGCAGCCGGTCTGCCGGGCGCGTTCAGTCGGTCGCTTTGCGCCTGGTGTGTGAACGCGAAAATGAAATTGAAGCTTTTAAAGCGCAGGAATATTGGACGATCGACACGGACTTTATGACTCCGCGGGCAGATTTGTTTACAGCGCATTTGTCCGTGCTGGACGGACAGAAAGTCGGTAAATTTACCTTGTCTGACGAAACGCTGGCCAAAGCGGCGCAAAAGAAAATCGAATCGGCCAACTTTGACGTCGGCGCGATCGAACGCAAAACGGTCAAGCGTTCTCCCGCTCCGCCTTTTACGACGTCGACTTTGCAGCAGGAAGCCGCCCGCAAATTGCTTTTTTCCGCTAAAAAAACCATGCAGCTGGCGCAGCAGCTTTACGAAGGGATCGACATCGGCGGGGAAACCGTCGGTCTGATTACGTACATGAGAACGGACGGTATTCAAATGGCGCAGGAAGCGATTACCGAATCGCGCGCCGTCATTGCCGACGATTTCGGCGGCAGGTACCTGCCCGAAAAGCCGCGTTATTATAAAAACAACGTCAAAAACGCGCAGGAAGCACACGAAGCGATCCGCCCGACGTCTTTGCACCGCCGCCCCGAACAAATGGCGCGCTATTTAAACAAAGACATGAAGGCGTTGTACGAACTGATTTACAAACGGGCGCTGGCTTCGCAAATGCAAAGCGCCGAAATCGACAAAATGGCCGTGGACTGCCCGTCGCGCGACGGACAAATCGTCCTGCGCGCCACGGGACAGACGATTGCTTTTGACGGCTTTTTAAGGGTTTATCACGAAGGACTGGACGACGGCGACGAAGAAAACGGTGCGATTCTGCCGCAAATGACGACCGGAGAACATCTGGATCAAAAAGCCGTCCGCCCCGAACAGCATTTCACTCAGCCGCCGCCGCGTTATTCCGAAGCCAGCCTGGTCAAAAAACTGGAAGAACTGGGAATCGGTCGGCCGTCCACCTATGCGTCCATTTTGTCCGTTCTGCAGGACAGAAAATACGTCCGGTTGGAAAAACGTCGCTTTATTCCCGAAGACCGCGGCCGGATCGTCACGGCGTTTATGGAAAACTTCTTTAACAAATACGTACAGTATGACTTTACCGCGGATCTGGAAAATTCTCTGGACGACATTTCAGCCGACAAACTGAATTGGAAAGAGCTGCTGCGCGCGTTCTGGAACAATTTTGACACGACGGTCAAAACGGTCGAACCGTTGACGATTACGGATATTTTAAACCGTCTGGAAGAAAGCCTGTCCGAACACCTGTTTGCCGCGCCCGAAGACAGGATCTGTCCCGAATGCGGCGCAACCAAAGGCGGGCGGCTGAGCTTGAAAATCGGCAAATTCGGCGCGTTCATCGGGTGTTCAAATTATCCCGAATGTCGTTACACGCGGCCTTTCGGCGGCCAGACGACCGAAGAAAACGCCGAAGAAGAAGCCGATTTAAGAAAACTGGGAACCGATCCCGCAAACGGCGAAGAAGTCGTTTTACGCAAAGGCCCTTACGGCTGGTACGTTCAGGAAGGCAAAGACGCCCCCAAACCCAAAAAAGGCGAAAAGAAAGACAAATCCGCGGCAAAACGTACCTCCCTGCCTCGCGGCATGAATCCCGCGGACGTTACGCTGGAACAGGCTTTGGCATTGCTGGCTCTGCCGCGCACTTTAGGCGTTCACCCGGAAACCGGACAGGAAATTCAGGCCGGCGTCGGACGGTTCGGCCCGTATTTGAAAATCGGATCGACATTCAAATCTTTAACGGCGGCGGACAACGTTTTAACGGTTGACCTGCCCCGTGCTTTGGAACTGCTGGCCAACGTCAAAGAAAAAACGCCGCCGCAGGAAATCGGTCCTCACCCCGCGGACGGCAAGCCCGTTATCGCCAGTTCCGGCCGTTTCGGTCCGTATATCAAGCACGGTAGCGTCATCGCTTCGATTCCCAAAGCGATCCGCGATGAAAACCGCCTGCCGACAATGGAAGAAGCCGTCGCCCTGTTAGCCGCCAAAGCTGAAAAGAAACCCAAAACCACCGCAAAAACAAAGACGGCAGCGAAAAAAACGGCAAAGAAAAAAACGACAAAGGCCAAAAAAGCATGAGCAAGTCCAAAGCGCCCCTGCCCGGTATGAGCGAGATCATCGCCTTTTTAAACGACAACCCCGGCAAAGTCGGAAAGCGGGAAATCGCGCGCGCTTTTCACATCAAAGGCGAGGACAGGGCAAAGCTGAAAGAAATGCTGAAGGAATTAAAGACTTCCGGCAAAATCGAAAAGCTGTCCGGAAAAAAGATGATTGCCGCCGACGGACTGCCGGAAACGTGCCCGTGCGAAATCACGGGAACGGATTCGGACGGCGAGTTGGTCGCCCGCCCTTTGAATTGGGACAAGCCGACTTCAAAGCCGCAAATTCTGATTACCGATTTGGGACGGCTGCGTCCGCCGCCCAAAGAAGGCGATTTGGTCGTTTTGAAATTAACGCCGAAAGGCAAAAAGTTTTTTCACGGCGCGGTTGTCCGGCGTTTATCCGAAAAACCGAACCGGATTGTCGGCGTATTCGATACGACTTCGGGCAAAGGCGGACGGATCTTGTCGGTTGACCGGCGGCTGCATCAAAACTATATCGTTGACCGCGATCATGCGGGCAAAGCCAAAAACGGCGACGTTGTTATCGCGGAAGTCTTGGATTCCGTTTTCGGCGGTACGGCGCGCCATGCAAAAGTCGTCGAAGTCATCGGGCGGGCGGACGCGCCGCAGGCGGCCAGTCTGATCGCTCTGCATCTGCATGGAATTCCGACGGAATTTTCCGAAGCCGCGCTGAAACAGGCGGAAAAAGCAAAGCTGCCCGACATGAAAAAACGCGTTGACCTGCGCGATATTCCTCTGGTTACGATTGACGGCGAAGATGCGCGCGATTTTGACGACGCCGTATACGCCGAACCGGACGAAGATAAAAAAAACAAAGACGGCTGGCATATTATTACGGCGATTGCCGACGTCGCTTATTTTGTGCGTCCGGGAACGCCGCTGGACGACTGCGCGCGCGAACGCGGCAATTCCGTTTATTTCCCCGACCGCTGTATTCCGATGCTGCCCGAAAAACTGTCGGCGGACCTGTGTTCGTTAAAGCCCGGGCTGGACCGTCCATGTCTGGCGGCGCATTTATGGATTAACAAAAACGGCCGGCTGATCCGTCATAAATTCGTCCGCGCCATGATGCGTTCGGCGGCGCGACTAAACTATCACGAAGTCCAGAAAGTTTTTGACGGCGGTTTGACGGAAATGAACGCCGATCTGCGCCGTCATCTGCAGGATTTGCACGCGGCTTATCAGGTATTGGCTCAGGCGCGTCAAAAACGCGGCGCACTGGAACTAGACGTAATCGAACGCGAAATAGAACTGGACGACAAAGGACAAGTCAGATCAATCACGCCGCGCGAACGTCTGGACAGTCATAAGACCGTTGAAGAATTTATGATTCTGGCGAATGTCGCCGCCGCCGAAACGCTGGAAGAATACAACGTTCCCGCCATGTACCGCATTCATGAATCCCCCGGTGCGGAAAAAGCTGCCGCTTTGCAGACTTTTCTTGCGACAATTGGCATAAAAGCGGGAAAAACCGGCAAATTGCAAAGCAATGATTTAAATAAAATTCTGGATAAAGTTCGTGGCACGCCCCGGGCGGCCATGGTCAACGAACTGGTTCTGCGTTCGCAAAGCCAAGCGCGGTACAGCCCTGAAAATCTGGGGCATTTCGGGCTGGCTTTGGAACGTTACGCGCACTTTACGTCGCCGATCCGGCGGTATGCCGATCTGCTGGTTCACCGCGGGTTAATTTCCGCGTTAAAGCTGGGCAGCGGCGGTCTGATTGACGAAGACGGCGATTTAACCGCCGATCTGGAAGACCTGGGCGATCATATTTCGGCGACCGAACGCCGCGCCGCGGCGGCGGAACGCGATGCGGAAGAACGTTATCTGTCCGCCTATTTAAAGGACAGAATCGGCGAACGTTTCGGCGGCGTTATCAACGGCGTCAGCCGTTTCGGCCTGTTCGTCACCGTCGACGATATCGGGGCGGACGGCTTAATCCCGATTTCTTCGCTGCCGAACGATTACTATGTCCATGATGAAGAACGCCACCGCCTGTTCGGATCGTCCACGGGAAACACTTTCGAACTGGGCGAACACGTTTTCATGACGCTGGCCGAAGCGTCGCCGGTCACAGGCGGACTGTTGTTCCATATTTTGGAAACGGGACAAATGCAGCGCGCGCGCCCTGCCCGTTTAAAGCATGCAAAGCACAAAAACAAAAAAAACAAATCGGGTGCGCGTAAATCAAAAAGGAAGTAACCATGCGCCGTTGTTTTTCCTGCTGGCTGTTTTATTTCCTGTCCGTTTTTCCCGTTTTTGCGCAGGAAACAAACGTCCCCGTCTGGTGGGAAACGGTTTTGGGATATACGCAGCTGCCCATCGGGCGCATGCAGAAAACGCTGCAGGCCGCCTGTGATCTGATCACGACGAAATCATTAACCCCCGTTACGGCCAGCCAGCTGGCGTTCGCAAGCGTAAAAAGCCTGTCTACCATTGATCAGAAGATCAGCGTGATGAAAGACGGCAAGCGCGTTTTGATTCTGGCCGACGGGAAAATATTAAAAAGTTTCAGCGCGCCGGCGGACGAAGACTGCGCGAACTGGACCCGATTGACATTGGCCGCCGCAGTCGAAGCACGCCCCTATTCGCCAAAGGCGCAGGCTGCGGACGCGGAGGAATTTTTCAATATTTTCCTGAACGCGGCATTAGGTGTCATTGATTCTTATTCTCACTACGCCGGGGTCGACCCTGCGGAATTAGAGCCGTTAAAAAAACCGGCGGGCATCGGCATTTCCTACCGCCGGATCGGCAAGTATCTGGAAATAACGGAAATTCTGCCCGACGGCGCGGCGGCACATTCGGATCTGGCCGTCGGCGACAGAATTTCGGCGATCGGCGGCAAAGCGGTAACGGATCTGTCGCGGGTTCAGGTTTTGAACCTTTTGCGCGGCGAAGAAGGATCGGATATTTTCTTAACGCTGCGCAAGGACGGCAAAACACAGCAAAGAACGTTAAAACGCACGCAGGTATCCGCTTCGCCCGTCACATATTTTTTTGATGAAAAAGACCGGCTGATGACGATCAGAATTTCCGCGTTTACGGAAAAAACCGTTTCCGGATTAAAAGCGACGCTGTACAAAGCCAAACAATTAAAAACAGCCGGACTGATCATTGACCTGCGATCCAATACGGGCGGTCTGCTCAAAGAAGCCGTTTTGGCCGCGGACCTGTTTTTGCCCGACAACCTGTTGATGATAAAAACAAAAGGCCGCCTGGAACAAACGGAACAGCAGTATATTTCAACGCCGAAAAAGAACCGCCCCGTTTACCCGATCGTTATTCTGACGGATTCAAAAACAGCGTCCAGCGCCGAATTTTTCGCGGGCGTTCTGCAGGAATACCGCCACGCCGTCATTATCGGCACGCCGACATACGGCAAAGGCGTTATCCAAGCAAACGATTCTTTGCCCGGCGGCGGTCAATTATACCTGACTTGGGCGCAGTTTTATCTGCCGTCGGGGTATTCGCCGCAGACTTACGGCCTTTATCCGAATATTTGTACGTCGGGAATAACGCTTTTAACGCTGGACCGGCTGCCCCCTGCCAAAACACAGCTGAAACCGTGGCGCACGGGAACAGATTCCTTTAAACGCAAAGCCTTGGCCGTCTGCCCGCCCCAGCCGCGCAAAGACAATCCGGCTGACGACGAAGCCGCGCGCCAGCTTTTGCTGAATCCTGCCCGCTATGAACGCGCTTTGACTTATTTTTCGCTTGACTCAACAGAAAAATAGCGTATTTTTTTGGATATCGTTTTGATTTTTTAAGGGAATGGTTTGTCATGGCAAAACCCGCAACATTACAGATTAAGCTGGAAAGCACGGCCGGAACGGGATATTTCTACACGACGAAAAAAAACCCGCGCACAAAGACGGAAAAATTACAGTTGAAAAAGTATGATCCGAAAGCGCGCAAACACGTCGTTTTCAAAGAAACAAAAATGCGTTAATCCGCCTGTTTTACAGAAAGAAAGCCCGTTATACGGGCTTTTTTTGTCAGGTATTGAATGAAACTTTTCAACGCTTTCGCGTTTTTTCTTGCTTTCAGTTTCCATGCCGCGGCGCAGACGGCGGGCTTTACGCCGCTGATTAAGGCTGCTGCACAAAAAACGGTTGACGAATATGCGATCGGCACGTTGATTCAAAACGGCGCCAACGTAAATTCCCGCGACGAACAGGGGCGCAGCGTTTTAATGCTGGCCGCAATGCACAATCCGCGCCCCGCCGTTATTTTCGCACTGATCAAAAGCGGCGCCGAAGTTAACGCACGCACGCCAGACACAGGGCAGACCGCTTTGTTCTTCGCCGTGCGTTATAATCCAAATCCCGACGTTATCATTACTTTGCTTAACAACGGCGCCGATCAGGACATCGAAGATATTTTTCATAAAACCGCGTATGATTATATTGACCGCAACCCGAAAATCAAAGGATCGGAAGCGGAATTCCTGTTCAAAGACTACGATCCCGGCGAAGAGTCGTCCGATGATGAAGCGTCGCGGTAAGACACGATCTGAACCGATACGCCTTTGGCGTCCGTTTCCTTGATGGATCCCATCAGCTTGGCCATCAATTCACACGCTTTTAACACTGTTGCCGACTGATATTCGACAGCCCCCGTCGGCGCGCCGTTTTTATCCAAAACGGGAACCGGGCGACGGGACACTTCAATGACTTCTTTAACCGTTGAAATCAGATACCGGCTCATTTCTTCGGACGAAAAAGAACTGTCCGGCGCCGTTTTTTTGCGCCGCGCTTTTGAAACGCTTGTTTTTTCCTGCATGATTTTACCTCTTTAAATAATAACATTATGTAATAAATAAAGAGATTATTCAAGCGTTTTGTGATTTTTATCTTTTAAGCTTGTTTTAATTTCTATTTTTTTATAGCCTAAACGCATATTTATACAAGATTTGCTTGTATAAATCAGTGCCTTAGCGGGCGCGGAGTCCTAGAAAAACTCTTCAGCTATACCGGCGCAGATATGCGTCGTTACCGTTTTGCGTATAGCAAACACGGAAAATATCCCCGAACTCTTAATCGAGGTCGGGGAGCTTTCGGTGTATGTCCAAGAGGCTTCCTCCTCTAAAGACCGTAAGGATCAAGTATAGCTGATTTTTCTACTCCCCGACCGCTTTAAAAGCGGTCATCGGGGATTTTTTTATGGATCAAAACAAAAAATTTATTTGGTTACTTTTATCCTTTTTTTTCATTTACTTATGCTATCCGTTGTATTTAAAAAGCAACGTCTGGGAAAGCTTATTTAACAAAAATGCGTCCGTAACGGTTTCAGGCAGCTTTAATGTCGTTGAAACAAAGGGGATCCTGCGTCAGGAAAGTCAAAATATGCGCCTGCGCCCGGGGCTTTTGTGGAAAAAAGCCCGTATCAAATTAACCGCCGACCAGCCGGGTACGTTAAAATTCGCTTTTAGCTCTGCGGATAAAAACAATACTAAACGCATTGCGGATTTCAAGGACATTAAAATCAACGGCAAAAAAATCGCGGGCAAAAAATCTGTCTGGCAGGCCGCGCCATTTATTTATGACCTACCTGCCGATGCCGGACAATCTATTGATTTAACGTTTAAATTCCGATCGCATCACCCTAAAAAACGCGAAATCGATTTTTTAATTTTATTTTCCGTTATTTGCCTGTCTGCCGCTGCGGCATGGCCTGCCGCCCGGTTTTTAGTCCGGTTTACGTGGAATGATCAGAAAAAAGGCAATCTTTTATTTTTGATTGTTTTTTTCGGATTATGCCTGTCCGCCGTTGTTAATACCTCGGACGCCGAAGTATCGGTTCAAGAAAACAGAACTTTGGCCCGACTGCCCCGCTTGATTTCCGCAGACGGTTTCAATACGGCCTGGAGCCGCGAATTCGATAAATGGCTGAACGACCATTTTTTCATGCGCGAAGAAATGATTGAAAAGCAGGCACGCTTGTTTCAAAAAATCCAACAACAATATAAAAAGACGTGGGCAGGATTGGAATTATACGTCGCCAAAAACCACTGGATTTTCGATTTCGGCGAAATGCAGCCAGTGCCGGCATATACAGAAGCTCAAAAAGAAAGAATTTATCAAAACCTGCAACGTCTTGGACAGTATTTTGATGAAAAAGGCGTCAGATTTTATTTCATGGTCGTTCCGCCCAAAGGTGAAATTTACCCCGAATACAACATTCGTTTTTTAAACAAATCAGATGGCATCATCGATTTGCATCAATACTTTCAAAAAAAGGGCGGGCGGCAGTTTATTTACCTGCGCCAAGCGCTTTTGGACGCCAAGGAAAACGATTATGTTTTTTACAAAACAGACCATCATTGGACGCATTACGGGGCATTGATCGGCTATCAGGCATTTATGGCAGAAATCAAAAAAGATTTTCCCGCTGTTCCCATTTTAGGGCAAAGCGATTTCATCGTTGAAAAAAACAAATTTATGAAGCTTGATCCTTTCAGCATTTTTTATGCCGGTTCCAGTTATACCCGGCTGGCTTTGCGGGACGATCGTTTTTTTGACGCGCAGTACCCTTTGTTTCACCCCAAAGAATTAGAAAGAACCAGAAATACCGCGAACAAGCGTTCTTTTGATTTTAAAAACAAATCCGGATTTAAAAAGAAAATATTGTTCAGCGGAAATTCGTTTTCCGAAACGCTTCAGCTGTTTTTTCCGGCAACCTTTGCGGATTCTCGCTGGTTGGAAGCCAACGAAGAAGGCGGGCTGAGAATGGATTGGCTGACAAAAGCCGTCGACACGTACCGCCCGGACATTTTCGTTTACGTTATCCATTCCAACGTTATGAATCAGCTGTTGTATTTATATTAACGGGAATATTTACATGTCTTTTTCATCTATTACCTTTTTATCCGTTTTCTTGCCCGCAGTTTTGGCGGTGTATTATCTGGCCGCCTCGCATAAAAACGCCGTTCTTTTGACCGCAAGCGTTCTCTTTTACGCTTGGGCCGAACCGCGCTTCCTGGCTTTGCTGCCGGCAATGGTACTGATTACTTATTTCGGCGGGCGGGCATTGGAAAAATATTCCTGTCGCCGTATCATCGCCTCCGCAACGATTTGTTTACAGCTGTCCTTTTTAATCTGTTTTAAATACGCCGATTTTTTCATCGCAAATGTCAATACGTTAATTGACGGCGATACGGAATTATTAAATCTGGCGCTGCCGCTGGGCATATCTTTTTATACGTTCCGCGCCGTTTCCTATATCATTGACGTCTGCCGCCGCGATGTAAAAGCGCAAAACGACATTTATCAACTGGCGTTGTACATCATTGTGTTCACTCAAATTACTTCCGGGCCGATCGTTAAATATCATGAAATGGTCGACCAACTTGATCAACGTTCGCACACGTTTGACAATACGTTGAACGGAGTACGCCGTTTCATTATCGGGCTTTCAAAAAAATTGTTGATCGCTGATATTCTGGGCGCCAGTGCTGATAAAATTTTCCAACTGCCCGTGGCGGAATTTGATACGTTTACCGCGTGGACAGGCTCTGTTTTTTATACATTGCAGCTTTATTACGATTTTGCCGGATATTCCGATATGGCGATCGGCCTTAGCCTGATATTCGGCTTCAAAGTCCCTGAAAACTTTAATTACCCCTATATTTCAAAATCAATTACGGAATTTTGGCGACGCTGGCATATTTCATTATCGACGTGGTTTAAGGAATATTTGTATATTCCTCTGGGCGGAAACCGAGTCAGTAAAAAAAGGCATATTTTTAATCTGCTGGTCGTGTTTTTTGCGACAGGGCTGTGGCATGGCGCCAGTTGGAACTTTATTGTCTGGGGTATGGTGCACGGCTTTTTCATCATTTTTGAAAAGTTGACCGGCTTTTATAAGGAAACACCGTCCAAAGCGCTCAAAACGCTGCAACATATTTATACTTTGGCAGTTGTCAACGCGGCATGGGTATTATTCCGCGCGCCCGATTTGCAATACGGGTTTGATTTTATCAAACGAATGGCCGGATTAGGCGGAAAAGCAGATATATACGCGGCTTACAGCTGGTATGTCGACCGATTAGAAACGGCCGTTTTTGCCATAGCAGTCATATTCGCCATGCCGATAGCCGAAAACATGTTAAAAACCAAACGCCAAAACCTGTTAAATGTATGGCTGATCATATTATTCGTCCTTTGCCTGACACAAATCGCGTCCAATACGTATACGCCGTTTATTTATTTTAAATTCTAGGCGTTATAATTTTACCTTATCGGACAGCTTGGTATAAACGGTCATAAAGGGAATAAAGCCGAACAGGTAATATTTTGTCGTTGTCTGAAACGTTTTGATTTTCAAAACGGGAATACCGAACAGCTTGATTTTTTTGACCTGCAGATGTTTGACCCAGGCTTTGCGCCATAAATCGGGGTGTTCGCTGCGCAAAAAAGCAAAAACGTTACGCTCTATCGCCCGGATCCGTTTGGTTTCTTTGTTCGTCGTGTTGCTGTCATGCTTGCGGTAACAAAACAGAGCTTCGGGCAGATTGGCAAATTTCGTCTTGCCGATCAGGTGCAGATAAAGGTTATAATCTTCCGTCGGAAAATAATTTTTATCGTAACGCACGCCCGTTTGCATCAAAACGCTTCTGCGCATCATGACAGAGGGGTGAATCAGAGGGCAGTCATACATCAGCGCTTCTTCGATTTCATCGTTGTTCAGCGGGTGAGTAATCAGTTTATGGGCCGGTTCTTCCCAATGCGCCGTGCCGACAAGACCGACGTCAGGGTGCGCGTCTAAAAAGGCGACCTGTTTTTCAAACCGTTCGGGCAAAGAAATATCGTCGTGATCCATAACGGCCAGATATTCACCCTGCGCCAGATCAATCAGTTTGTTACGCGTCGGAGAAATGCCCAGATTTTTTTCATTGCGGTAATATCTGATCCGGTCGTCATGATAAGACAAAACAACCTTTTCAACGTTTTCGTCCGGCGACGCGTCATTGACGACGATCAGTTCAAAATCGGGAAAAGTCTGATTCAGAATACTTTCAACCGCCTCGCGCAAAAACGGTTCCGGCGTATTGTAAACGGGAAAGAGAACGGAAATTTTCGGCATAAAAGAACCTTTTACCTTAAAAAACAAAAATTTTTATCAGTATAGCGCAACACGACAGAAACAAAAGCAAATTTATCTGGTAAAGCCGCCGGCGCGCCTTTATACTGGCCTGTCAATATCACACGGGGGAAATCAACATGCTGTCCTATCAGCACATTTATCATGCCGGCAATCCGGCCGACGTCCACAAACATGCGTCTTTGTGCGTTATTTTGCGGCATTTAACGCAAAAGGACAAACCGCTGAGTTATCTGGAAACGCATGCCGGACGCGGCGTATACGACCTTTCCTGCGACGAGGCGTTGAAAACGGGCGAAGCCGCGCACGGTTTTCTGAAAATGGCCGGATTAAAACAAACAAAGGATCACCCGTATTTTGAACTGGAAAAACGGATTGAACGGGAAATCGGCAAAAACATTTACGCCGGTTCCCCTTTTATCGCCGAAGCTTTGCTCCGTCCGACGGATACGCTGCACCTTATGGAACTGCACCCGCGGGAATATCAAGCGCTGTACAGACTGATGCGTTATCCGAACACGCATCTGCATCACCGCGACGGCTATGAAGGCGGTCTGGCTTTGTGCCCGCCGCAGCCGCGCCGGGGCATTTTGGTCATCGACCCCAGTTACGAAGTCAAAACCGAATATGACAAAGCGGCAAACTTTATTTTAAAACTGCACAAAAAATGGGAGCAAGGCGTAATTTTCCTGTGGTATCCGATATTAAAGGAAGGGCTGCACCGTTCAATGACCGAAAAGCTGTTAAGCGCCGGACTGCCCAAACTTTATCACGGCGAAGTCCGTTTTGCCGGCGTCGCCGAAGGCATGACCGGCAGCGGGATCATGATCATCAACACGCCGTACCAAAGCGAAAAAGAATTAAACGAAATAAAAAAATGGTTTTAGTTTTTCGCTTTACCTAAAGCTATAACACAAAACCCAGCTTACTTTTTTCACACGTCAAACGCATTGTGATTCTGTTTATTTTGACTGAAAACAGGATTACGACATGGCAAACGAAACTGAAAAAAAATCATTTGCGGCGCATTATGCCGTCTTGGTTATTCTGATTGTTTTAGTTGTTTTTCTCAGCTTTGAAATTATTTCCCTGAAACGGCGGCGAATCGATTCGGAACCGGCCGCGCCGCAACAGCAGGTGGCCGTTTCTGTCAGCGTTGCGCCTTTTACGCCGCAGTCTGTTACGTTAAGCAAAAAATATATCGGTTATGTCACGCCGGTTCACTCGGTTGACGTTCTGCCGTTTATCAGCGGTTTTGTTGAAAAAATATTTGTGCAGAGCGGTCAGTTCGTTCGTGAAGGCCAGCTGTTGATGATTTTGGAACAAGGCGAATACAAAGCGCAGCTGGATCTGGCGCGCGCGGGCGTCATGCAGGCCGAAGCCGCTTTGGAAAACGCGGAAACTTATTACCGGCGGATTCAAGCCGCGGGCAGCAAAGCCGTCGCACAGGCCGACCGCGACAAAGCGCAGGCCGAATACCTGTCGGCCAAAGCGGCTTTAGCCCAGGCGCAGGCACAGCTGGCCGCGGCCAAAGTCAATTATGACTATACCGTTATTCGCGCCCCGATTTCAGGACTGATCGGCACTGTCGAACCGACAAAAGGCGATTATGTTTCGCCGGCGGGAACGCCTTTAATGACGGTGATTCAGACTTCGCCCATTCAGGTTGTTTTTTCGATTACGGACAAAGATTACATTCAGAATATTTCCGAAAACGGACTGTCCGACCTGCTGGCCGGCGAAAAGATCAAACTGCAACTGGCCAACGGAGAAATTTATCCGGCTCAAGGCGTTTATCAGTATGCGGACAACGCCTTAAACCGTCCGACCAATTCCGTCGCCGTTTATGTCAATTTTGAAAACAAAGACAACATGTTGTTGTCGAACGCTTATGTTACCGTCTATCTGGAAAAAGAGCTGAAAGACATTGTTCTGATCGCGCAAAATCATGTTGAACTGACGGCGGAAGGCAGCTTTGTCACCGTAGCGGACAAGCAGGGAATCCGCCGCCGCAAAATCGAAATTCTGGATACGCTGAATTCTGATTATCTTGTTAAAAACATATTCGGCCCGCAGGAATATCTGGTGAAAGGAAAAGCGCCGGTATTAAAAGAAAATCAGCCTTTCAGATTAAACATCGTTTCCGAAAACGGAGGATAAGCGGTCATGTTTTCGTCATTTTTTATCAAACGTCCCCGTTTCGCAGGCGTTGTTTCCATCGTCATGATTTTGCTGGGGCTGCTGGCCATTGCCGTTTTGCCCGTGTCGCAATACCCGCAGATCACACCCCCGCAGATCGTCGTTCAAACAAACTATCCCGGCGCAAACGCGCAGGTTTTGGTTGATACGGTCGCCGTGCCGATCGAAAACCAGATCAACGGGGTGGAAGACATGCTGTATATGTCTTCTACGGCGACGGATACGGGACAATATACGCTGACGATCACGTTCAACATCGGAACGGATCCCGATATTGCGCAGGTTAAGGTCGAAAACAGAATTCAGCAGGTCACCTCTCAGCTGCCCGACATCGTTAACGAAGAAGGCATTTCGATTAAAACCCAGTCGTCAAACATTCTGGCCATGCTGGTGCTGCGTTCGCCGAAACGTACTTATTCCGATTTGTTTTTAAGCAACTTTGCCTATGAAAACATTCAAAATCCTCTGGCCAGAATTCAGGGGATCGGCGACGTGACGATTTATTCGCCGCAATACAGCATGCGTTTATGGGTCAATACGGAAAAAACCGCCGCTTTGGGGCTGACGAACAACGATATCGTTTCAGCCGTGCAGTCGCAGAACTCGCAGGCCTCTATCGGCGAAATCGCGTCCGCCCCGACGCCTGACGGCGCGACGGTCATGCTGTCTTTGACCGCCAAAGGATTATTGGATTCCGTTAAAGATTTTGAAGACATTATCATCACGACTTCTGCGAACGGCGGCATCGTGCGATTAAAAGACGTCGCCAGAGTCGAACTGGGCGCGGAAACCTATACGATGAGCGCCGCTTTCGATAATTCGCCCGCCATTGTCATGATGCTCAGCCAGACGCCGAATTCAAATTCCTTGGATATTATGAAAAACGTTGAAAAAGAAATCGCTTCGTTAAAAGAAAGCTTTCCCGAAGACATGGAATTTGAAATCGCCTATGATTCCACCAAGTTCGTCAAAGCGTCAATTCAAAGTATTATCGAAACGCTGACGATTACGTTTTCTCTGGTCGTTCTGGTCACGTTTGTTTTTCTGCAACGCATAAAAACGACGCTGATTCCCTTGATTACGATTCCCGTTTCATTGATTGCCACCTTCGCCGTTATTTATCTGCTGGGATTCGATATCAATATTTTAACTTTGTTTGCCATGATTCTGGCGATCGGGCTGGTCGTTGACGATGCGATTATCGTCGTGGAACGCGTCGAATACCTTATGGCTTATGAAAAAATGGATTCGTATTCCGCGTCCGTCAAAGCGATGCAGCAGATCGGCAGCGCGATTGTCGCGACGACTTTCGTTTTGCTGGCCATTTTTATTCCCGTCGGATTAATGGCCGGCATTACCGGAAAAATTTATCAGCAGTTTGCCGTTACGATCGCGACCGCAGTTGTCTTTTCCGCCTTTAACGCTTTAACGCTCAGCCCCGCCCTGTGCGCCGTCTTTTTAAAAAACGAAAAGAATAAAGAACCGCGCGGTTTTTTCAGGCTGTTTAACGACATTATTGATTTTTGCAAAGAAAAATACACCGCCGCCGTCGGCTGGCTGTCCAAAGGACTGATTGTAACGACGATTATCGTTTTATGCGCTTTGGCCGCGGCCGGCGCAGGATTTGACAAAACGCCGACGTCTTTCCTGCCGGAAGAAGATCAGGGACTGATCCTGGCGAACTTTCAGCTGCCCAGCACGACGCCGATCAAAGTCACCGAAGAATTTCTAAGCAGAGCCAGTCAAAAAATTCTGAAAACAAAAGGCGTTAAGTTTTTCATCGGCGTTGCGGGATACAGCATGCTCAGCGCGGCGGGGGAAAATATTGCTCTGGGCGTCGTCGGACTGGAAGACTGGTCAAAACGCACGGCAAAAGATTTATCCATTGAAGCCCTGACAGCGCGCTTAAGCGAAGAATTTGCCGACGACGGTGAAGCGCAGACCGACTTTTTTGCTCTGCCTTCCATTCCCGGCGTCGGGAAAAGCAGCGGCTTGTCATTAGAACTGTTGGCAACGGACATGTCCAAAACGCCACAGGAACTGTATCAGACCATGGGAGCATTTTTAACGCATCTAAATCAATCGCCGGAACTGGCTTACGCTTTCAGTACCTTTACGGTAAACGCCCCCAGCCTGTATCTGGACATTGACAGGACAAAGCTCGAATCGTTCCATATTCCCGTCGGCACTTTATTTTCCACGCTGCAAAGCACGCTGGGATCGACATACATCAACAACATCACGTTAAACGGCCAGATCAACCGCGTCATTTTACAGGCCGACGCGCCTTACCGCAAAAGCTTAAAAGACGTTGAAAACATGTATGTCAAATCCACGACGGGCAACCTGATCCAAATCAAAAGCTTTGCGACCGTCCGCACCGTAACGGCGCCGAAAATTATTTACCGTTACAACCAGTACACCGAAGCTTCGATTATCGCGCAGGCGGCAGAAGGCGTCAGTACGGGTAGCGCCATTTCCGCGGTGGAACAGGCGGCGAAAACCGTCCTGCCTAAAGGTTTCGGCATTGCCTGGACAGGATTGAGTTTACAGGAAGTCGAAGCCGCCGGATTGGCCGTTTTTCTGATCATGCTGGCGCTGGTTTTCTGCTATCTGTTTTTAGTCGCGCTGTATGAAAGCTGGCTATTGGCTTTTTCCGTCATGTTTTCAACCGTTTTTGCGGTTCTGGGCGCTTTGGCCGGATTATACCTGACGGGACAGCCGTTAAGCATTTACGCCCAGTTGGGACTGGTTATGCTGATCGGCCTGGCGGCGAAGAACGCTATTCTGATCGTTGAATTTACCAAAGATTACCGGGATAAAGGCGCCAGTATTCTGGAAGCGTCGCAAAAAGGCGCCGCCGAACGTTTCCGTGCCGTTTTAATGACGGCTCTGACGTTTATTCTTGGGGTTTTCCCGATGATCATTGCCAAAGGCGCCGGCGCCGCCAGCCAGATCGCCATCGGCACCAGCGTGTTTTACGGCATGATTGCCGCGACGTTCGTCGGCATATTCTTTATTCCGTCTTTGTTTGCTTTGTTTGAAACGATCAAGGAAAAATTTTCCGGCGGAGGCTGCCATGAATAAAAAAGCGCTTTTATTAATAAGCTGTACCCTTTTCGGCTGTACGCTCGGCCCCGACTACAAGCGGCCGGACGCCGTATCGGACAAACAAATCGACGCGGCTTTATCCGTCACGCCCAACAATGACGCCGGCATTGACGCCGATTGGCACAAAGCGTTCGGCGACGAACAGTTAAACGAATTGATTCAAATGGCTTTGGCGGACAGTCCGACCGTCAAAAGCGCCGTCGAAAAACTGCGTCAGGCCCGCTTAAATCTGGAAATACAAGGGGTTCGGTATTACCCGACCGTTGATCTGGCCGGCGAATACACAAAATTAAAGCCGTCGAAAAATACGTCTTCCGCTTTCAAAGAAAGCTATTATCAGGCCGGACTGGACGTTGCCTGGGAACTCGACATTTGGGGAGCCGGCCGCCGGGCAACGGAAAACGCCCGCGCTCTGGCCGAATCCGCCGCCGCCGGCCTGGACAACGTCCGCATCACGTTAAAAGCGGAAGTCATCAATAATTATATCAGCCTGCGTCTGGCGCAGGAACAGCTGCGCCTGTTAAACAGAACGCTGTCTTTGCAGCAAAAAATTGTCATGCTGTCGACGGACAAAGCAGATTCCGGACTGATCAGTCAATCTGATCTGCGCCATATCCAATACAGCGAAGAAACGATAAAATCACAAATTCCGGATTTAAAAACAGCTTTGGGCGCTTATAAAAACAACCTGACTTTGCTGACCGGAAAACTGCCCGAACAGTTGAATACGCTGTTAGAAGAATCTTCCGAAAACATAATCAGAGATTCCTTCAGATACGACTTGTCCGCTTTGTATCTGATTCCGGCGCAAACCGTGCGAAACCGTCCCGACGTGCGTCAGGCCGAACAAAATCTGATCGCGCAGAACGCTCTGATCGGCAAAGCGACGGCGGAATTATTCCCAAACGTTTCATTCAGCGGGCTGTTCGGATTTCAGGCAGACCACCTGCCCAAACTCCCCAATCATAAAAGCCGGACTTTTACTTTGACGCCCGGCATAACGCTGCCTTTGATTCATTGGAGAGCGCTGCTTAATCAGGTAAAAATGGAAAAATCTGCGACCCGGCAGGCGGCTCTGGTTTATCAGAACGCGGTGTTAAACGCCGTTGCGGAAATTAAAAACGCCATGATTTCCGTTTCCGAACAGGTTGCCAAAAACCAAACGACAAGAAACGCTTTGGAAAAAATGCGCGATATTTCGGCGCTGACGCTGGCGCAATATGACTCCGGCCTGATTTCTTTGAGCGAAACGTTAAGCATATTTCAAAACCTGCTGACGGCCCAGACAAATCTGGCGCAGGGAAACGGCGCCGTTTATCAGGCTGTCGTCAGCTTTTACAAAGCGCTGGGATATTAGGCCAGCGGATCATAGTCTTTATAATCGCGGACGGCGCCGGCATACGGCCTGTCCGTTATTTTTTTGTTTTCTTTTATTCCCAAAGCCAAATATCTGAAAGCGTCCGCGGCATGGCTGGTCCAGTCATGCAAAGGCTTGGGTTGAAAATCTTTGCGCACGTCGTCCCAGGCGCGCTGATACTGACGCAGCGCCTCCAGCCCTTTGGCGCACTTTTCCTTGTCAAACCGGCATCTGGGCAGCAGCAGGCGGACCGCGGCGATACCGCTTTCCACGCTTGAACGCGGCAGAACACGGCCGCGCACTCCCAGCCCCGCCAGAATATCCAAACGACTTTTTCCGCTGGACAGTTCATGTACGCAAATATCATGCGGAAAAATATTGTTGTTTGTATAAACGTACGGCTTATCCTTTAATACTTTGACATAATGATCCAGCCCGACGCCGCTGGCTTCGTAATAATCGACAATCAGCACCTCCGCCCCGCTGATCTGATAAAACCAGATAGCCGTGCTGTCCCCGACCCCTAAGTCCCATGCCGTCGTTACGGGTAAAGCCGGATCATGCGGCACGGAACAGATTCGTCCGCCGTTTTCCAAATCGTTCAGCAGCATGCCGTAATAGCTGCCTTTCAGCGCCGCATCAAAAGAACAGTAAAATTCCTGTTGGATAATGCTGTCTTCCATACCCGCTCGGCGTTCGGCTTCGACGGCGGACAAAGGAATAGCCTTTGTTTCCGAAACGCCCAGCTTTTCAACGAACCATTCCGGCGCGTTTGTTGCCGTTTCGAACAGCTTTAATCCGTGATTACGCCCGCGTGGCGTATAAATAAACAGCGCCCAGCCGTCATTTTCCGCCAGGATCGGACGAATAAAATCCCATGCGGCCGGATCGGCAATCGAATATTCGGAAAAAACAACACCGACCGGATTGGCGCCGACCAAAGAATTGTAATTGTCCGATCCGACACATTGCCAGATTGATCCGTTTAAAAGCTCGATTTTCATTTCCTGAGAATTAACCGATTTACGCAATGCTGTCGGAAACACCTGATCAATCACGCGCCGCCCCTGTTTGTCGATTGCGTCCCACACGACTTTACGCGCTTGTGTCTGCAAAGGCAGCATATGCCAGTAAACGCCCACACGCTGCATTGCCGCAACCGCCGTCCAGTTCAAAGACAAACTGTCTTTGCCGGCTCTTCTGTGCCAAACCGCCACGGCTCGTTTTCCGCCGTTTTCCAGATAATGCCACAAATTCATCTGATATTTTCTGGGCTTCCACTTATAAGGAATTTTGATCTTGACCATATTTCTTTCCCGCATAAAAAAAAGGCCCTCGGGACACCCCCGAAGGCTGTAAACAGAATATAATCACAATATGTTATTTTTTAGTTTTTGTCAACAAAAAAGGACGGGAATTCCCGTCCTTTTCCAAAAAGCAATAAAAATTATTCACCCCAAACAATGGTTGTCTGTTTTGTATAAAGGAAGAAAACCGTCGTCGTTTTATAATCAACATGGTGAACTTTTGTAATGCCGCCGTTTTTCATGGCCGCTTCGATCGAAGCATCACCGGTAACGAACAAAACAATTCCCGTCTGCGTGGCTTCACCGCGTTTCAGCGGACGAACCCCCTGATTGGCAAATTCCGTTCCCGGGGAAACGGCATCAACGGCGATCGGTGCAAAAACAGCAGTATTCTTAGGAATGACGCCGCAGGCGGAAACGGATAAAGCCAAAGCGGCGATCAAAAACAAATAAAATTTTTTCATCATAAACTCCCTATCAGTTTTATACCGACCCGATAAGCGTAGACATATTTATCATTACTTGTCAACATAAATAAATGAATTATTTCCTTTAATTTGTTTTGCAGCACACGGGAACAATCAATGGTGAATGAGCACACGATTGCATAAACAGCAGCAGATCGTTCGGTGTAATTGTTGTTGTTGCCGTATTGGTCAGCGGATGGAAATTGATTTTTTTCTGTGCCATCATTTCTTTGTCCAACACGACGCCGACACGGTTTTCCTTATCGTTTATAACGGCAAAAGGCGTAACGGATCCGCCGAAGACTCCCAGCGTTTCAAACAGCAGTTCTTCACTGGCAAAGGACAATCTTTTAGATCCGATCAAAGCCGGCAGAGCCTTTAAGTCCACACGTTTTAACGCCGGCGCGACAATCAGCCATAAATTTCCGTTCGGTTCTGTGCAAAACAGGTTTTTACAATGCATGCCGGCAATATTTTTCCAGTATTTTTCCCCCTCTTCGGCCGTAAATACGGCGGGGTGAGGCGTATTTTCATATTTAATGCCCAATTCCGCCAAATAAGCCAGCAACTCCGACGGCGTCGTCGGCATTTCTTTTTGTTCCGTATCCATGATAATTACCTGTTTAAAAAAGTAAAAAACAATTCTAAAATAACCGTTGTCTTTCGGAAACAAAAGGACTTTTTCAATGCAAGCGGCGCACATTTATCCTTCAGCCAATTTTAACGGGCGGTATTCGCCGGTTGATATGATCGTGCTGCATTATACCGGCATGAAAACCGGACAGGAAGCGTTGGACAGACTGTGCAACCCCGCCGCGGCCGTCAGCACGCACTATCTGATTTTTGAAAACGGCGACATTTATAATCTGGTTGAAGAAGAATTCCGCGCCTGGCATGCCGGATTGTCCCAATGGCAGGGCATTCCGGACGTCAACAGCCGGTCAATCGGCATTGAAATCGTCAATCCCGGCCATGAATTCGGCTATGTTCCTTTTACGGCCGAACAGATTCAATCCGTTATTGATCTGTGCAGGGACATTATGACGCGCCATCACATTCCGGCGGGAAATATTTTGGGACACAGCGACGTCGCGCCGGCGCGCAAATCCGACCCGGGCGAATTGTTTCCCTGGAAAACGCTGGCGGAAAACCATATCGGATTATGGACGGACGCCTTCGCGGTCCCGCGTCAATCCGTCGGTGAAATGCTGGACGCGATCGGTTACGATACGGCCGACGAATTATCGGCTCTAACGGCTTTTCAGCGCCATTTTTACCCGGAAGCGTTATTGGATAAAGGAGAAAAAACAATCGAACGCCTGGCCGCCGTATCCCGACTGTATAAGGAAAAAGGACAGACAGAATGAACCGCTATCAACTGATTTTCAGCGACATTGACGGTACTTTGCTGGATTCAAAACAGCATATCCGTCCGAAAACAAAAGAATATATTTTAAAACTGTCAGCCGCTGGGATTCCGTTTATCCTGGTTTCCTGCCGTATGCCGCCTTCGGTGGCCAACATACAAAGAAAGATCGGCCTGTCCGCTCCGTTTATTTCTTACAGCGGCGCGCTGATGTATGATGAAAACGGCCGGACGATCTGGGATAAACCGATGAATTTGAAAACCGCCGTTTTGATCAGAGAAAGAATCGCCGCTTTTTCCTCGAACGTCGTCAGCTATACTTTCAGCGCGGATTCGTGGATTACCGACAAAGACGACGGCACGGCGGCTCTTTATCTGGAAAAAGAAACAACCGACATGCGTCCTTTGGTCGGCCGGCCGCAGGACGTGCTGAACGAAAACGCCCCCGTGCACAAAGTTTTGTGCACCGGCGACGAACGGCTGATGGACGAATTGCAAGACCGCCTGCACCGGGAATTTCCGTCCTGCACGATTTTTAAATCCATGTCCAGATATCTGGAAATCATGTCGGCCGAAGCTTCAAAATCCGCCGCCGCCGCTTTTCTATGCAGACGATTGAACATCGACGCGAAAAACGTTATCGCTTTCGGCGATAATTTTAACGATACCGATCTTTTGGAATATGCCGGATTGGGGGTCGCCATGGGAAACGCCCCCGATCCCGTAAAACGGGCGGCGGACCTTGTCGCGCCGACAAATGACGAAGAAGGTCTGCGCTTTGTACTGGAAAAACTCTCGATCAAAGGATAAGCAAATGCCCCGCCGGCTGATTATGTCCGATATTGACGGCACTTTTTTAAATTCTCAAAAACAGATCCCTTCTGAAACAATCGAGATCTGCCGCCGCCTTTATCAGGAAAAGAAAAATCGTTTCGCTCTGGCTTCCGGACGCGGCATGGCGGGTATACGCCCCGTTGCCGACGCTTTCGGACTGCCCGTTTTCATTCTGCCTTGCAACGGAGCGGAAATATACGACGAAACCGGCCGTTTGATCTGCCAAAAAACCCTTTTGTTTCAAGACGTCCCCGCCATAAAGAAAACCGTCAAAAAAATAAATCCGCAGATTGAAACAATCGTTTACGCCGGACAGGACTGGATTGCCGACGAATTTACGGATATTGTGCGGGGAGAATGTTACGTCATGCCGACAAAACCGGTAATCGGTTCATTTGAAACCGTTGTCAGCCCCGCCGCTCCGGTTTTAAAGGTTATTTGCGTCGGCACGCCGGAGAACACGGCCGAACTGGCGGAACGCCTGACGCCGGTTTTGCCGCAATACGATTTATACAAATCTCAAAACTATATTCTGGAAATCGTTGCCAAAGGCGTCAACAAAGCCGCCGGACTGGACTTTTTATGTCAACGCTGCGGTATCGATACGGCGCAGACGATTGCTTTCGGCGACGGATATAATGATATTGACATGCTGGAATGCGCGGGAATCGGCATTGCCATGGCCAACGCGCCCGACGATGTAAAAAGACACGCCGACAAAATCACACGGTCAAATGACGACAACGGCATAGCGGTCGCGTTAAAAGAAATCTTTTATTGACATCGGCTGCATTTCCCCGTACCGTCCCAGCGGTGCCGGAAGATCGGGCGGTCGCGGTGCGCTGAAAAATGCGTATTGAGGAAAGTCCGGGCTTCACGGAAACACGATACCGGATAACGTCCGGCTGGGGAGACCCAAGGGAAAGCGCAGCAGAAAAAATTCCGCCGATGTCTTCGGACAGGCAAGGTTGAAATGGTGCGGTAAGAGCGCACCGCTTTTCCGGCGACGGAAAAGGCACGGCAAGCCCTATCGGAAGCAAGACCAAGTGAGGTATACGAGTTTCGTATCGCGGGGTGTTTCCGCCCCCGCCAGAGGTAGGTCGCTACAGACGTTTGGCAACAAACGCCGCAGATGAATGATCGCCGATTACAGAACCCGGCTTACAGATCGTCCGGCACTTTAAAAAATCATTTTTCATGCGAATCGATTCGCCGTTCAATCCGTTGAAAATCAAGGCATTATAAAAAAACGTCCTCTTGGCGAGATTCTCACCTTCCTTTTTTAACCCAAGAACAAATCCGGTACTTTTCAGAGTCGTTTCAATTCGGCGATCTTTCATCGTCCCGAAACGGCTTTTTTTTATGCCCGGCAAAATTCCCAAATATACGCTCTCGCCTTCCCCATAAACACAATATATTGATAAATAAAGACAACTCTTCCCAAATATTCCCACAAAATACCCCCTTTGTTCCCATTGACTACCATAAAATCCCATGCTATCCCATAAGAATCCAAATAGGCAAAATTTGCCTGGTGCGCAGAACGCGCATGAACAACGCAAACGAAAGGAACGACACGCATGGGCAAGTTTCAGAGAAAGTATACTCTTTTTCTGGACGCCACCGTCAACAAGGTGGACGCCAAAGGACGCGTATCGATCCCCGCGGATTACCGCGCTTTGCTGGAACAGCAGGAAACGGAACTGGTTGCTTTCAGATCGTTTACGATGCCCTGCATTGAATGCCGCACGTCGGAAATGATGGAAAAAATGGCTGACGACATTGATCATTCGTTTGACGCTTTTTCAAACGAACAAGACGACCTGACCGGATTGATTTTTTCCGACGCCAAAGAATTTCCTTTTGATTCGACCGGCCGGATCGTTTTAACCGAAAAACTGTTGAAACACGCCGGTATTACGGACAAAGCGCTGTTCGTCGGCAAAGGCCGCACGTTTCAGATATGGAATCCGGAAACGTACCGGGCCAAAGAAAATGACATGCGCAAAAACGCCCTTGAAAAACATTTCAGCATTAAAAACAGGGGGGATTCATGACGAAACAGCCCCATATTCCTGTTTTGCTTTCAGAAGTCGTCACGCAGATCAATCCCGAAGACGGCGGCGTTTACGTTGACGCCACATTCGGCGCCGGCGGATATTCGCGCGCCGTTTTGGACGCAGCCGATTGTACGGTATACGGAATTGACCGCGACCCCGACGCGATCGCCGAAGGACAGGCTTTGGCGGAACAATACGGCGGCCGTCTAAAACTGCTGCACGGCACGTTCGGCCATATCCGGGAACTTTTAAACGCCGAAGGAATTGAATCCGTCACCGGCGTTATGATGGACATCGGCGTGTCTTCGATGCAGATCGACCGCGCCGAACGGGGTTTTTCGTTTCAAAAAGACGGCGCTTTGGATATGCGCATGAGTCAAAACGGCTTATCGGCCGCCGACGTCGTCAATAAATACGGTGAAAAAGAAATCGCCGACATCATTTACCAATACGGCGAAGAACGCTTTTCGCGGCGCATTGCCGCGGCGGTCGTTGCCCGGCGCAGGGAACGTCCGTTTACAACAACGCTTGACTTGGCTGAGGTTATCCGGTCGGTCATCGCCCGCAAAAAGGACGATATTGATCCGGCGACACGGACATTTCAGGCTTTGCGCATTTACGTCAACGACGAACTGGAACAGCTTCGCTCCGGTTTGTCGGGAGCCGAAGCGCTCCTTAAAAAAGGCGGAAGAATGGCTGTTGTTTCTTTCCATTCTTTAGAAGACAGAATCGTCAAAAACTTTATTCAGGAAAAAAGCGGCAAGACCGCCAACCCGTCCCGTTATCTGCCTGAACGGCAGGACAGGCCGGCCACCCTGATTCCCTTAACAAAAAAACCGATTTTTCCTTCTGCAGAAGAATGCCAAAGAAATCCCAGAGCCCGTTCCGCCCGTCTCAGATCGGCAGAACGCTTATAGGAGTTTCACATGGCACGTTTAGCATTGATTGTTATTTTTGCCGCAATGGCAACGGGCATGTTCGTCATTAAAAACAAAGTCATCGCGCTGGAAAATCATCTGGAACAAATCAATACGCGAATCAAAGAAGACCAGAAAGCTCTGCATGTTTTAAAGGCCGAATGGACTTATTTAAACGATCCGGCGCGGATTCGTTCTTTGTCTTCGCGCCACGCTCATATGAAACCGCTGCGCGGGGAACAGATTATTTCTTTTTCCGCCATTCCGTTTAAAACCGCCCCCGGCAAAAACGAAAAAGTGATCCGCGTTTCCTTTGCCGCCGCGGCGCGGGAGTAACGCTCATGTTCCGTCTTTTCAAAAAAAGCGGAATATTTTATAAACCCGGACTGGAAATTCCCCTGCCCGACCGGATCAGTCTGGCCGACAAAAAAAGCTCCGACAGTTTGGAAAGCGGCAAAAACAGACTGTTATGCACCATGTTTTTGTTTTTCGGCGCGTTCAGCGTCATTGCCGTGCGTCTGATCGGCGTTACGCTGATGAACACGCCGGCGGAAGAACACCTGAAAACCGGCGATTCGAAAACTTACGCGTTGGAAATCAAAATGAACCGCGCCGACATCGTCGACCGCAACGGCGTTCTGCTGGCGACCAGCTTGCCTTCGGCCGATCTGTACGTCGATTCGGAAAAAATCAAAAACCCCGAAACGATCGCCGCGGCGCTGGTGCAGACCCTGCCGGATCTGGAATACAAGCCCTTATTAAAAAAACTGAAAAGCAAAAAGAATTTCGTTTACATTAAACGCAACCTGACCCCGAAAGAACAATACGACGTCAACCGCCTGGGGTTTCCGCAGCTGAATTTCCAGATGACGGAAACGCGCGTTTATCCGCAGGGACCGCTGGTATCGCATATTATCGGCACGACCGATATCGACAATAAAGGAATTGCCGGCATAGAAAAAACCTTTAACGAAAAACTGTCCGGCAAAAAAGAAACCGTCCGTTTGTCGCTGGACGTCGGCGTTCAGGATTCCGTGCGTTCCGTTTTAATGCAAAGCATCGAAACGTATCAGGCCGAAGGCGCCGCCGCCGTTTTGATGAACGCTAAAACCGGCGAAATCGTTTCAATGGTTTCTCTGCCCGATTACGACCCGAACAATTTGAAAAACAGCCGGAAAAAAAATCTGTTCAATACGGTTTCTCTGGGCGTTTACGAAGTCGGCTCTATCATGAAACTGTTCAACACGGCCATCGGTTTGGAAACGAAAAAGATTACGGTCGACGATAAAATCGACGCTTCACACCCGGTTGTTCTGGCAAATTACACAATCAACGACGTTCCCAAACTGCGCCGTGTTGTGACAATTCCCGAAATTTTAATTCATTCGTCGAATATCGGATCGGCCAAAATTGCTTTGGCCGTCGGTTCGGACAAGCAGCAGGAATTTTTCCGCCGCTTCGGTTTTTTTGAAACGGCCGATATAGAACTGCCCGAAAAAGGCCGTCCTCTTTTGCCGGCCAAATGGCGCGAAGTCAACACGGCGACGGCCGGATACGGCTACGGCGTCGCCCTGACTCCGGTTCATATCGCCGCGGCGACGGCGGCTTTGGTCAACGGCGGAATTTATAATACGCCGTCTTTGATATCAAAACGCCCCGGCGACGAAATAATCGGAAAAAGAATCATTTCTAAGAAGACATCTGACATAATGCGCGGTATTATGCGTCTGGTTGTAACGGAAGGATCAGGACGTAAAGCCAACGTTCCCGGCTATGAAGTCGGCGGTAAAACCGGTTCCGCGCAAAAACTTGTCAACGGCAAATATGCCGAAAACACATTGCGCACATCGTTTATTTCCGCTTTTCCCATGGACAACCCGCAGTACGTTTTAATGGTCATGCTGGACGCGCCCAAAGGGATCAAAGAAACGTATAATTTAAACACCGCGGCCTGGAACGTCGTTCCGACGGCGGAAAAGATTATAGCGACTGTTGCCCCTCAGCTGGGAATTACCCCCAGGCCTTATGAATCCAAACAGATCGCTCCGTATGTAAAAGCAGCTTTGAACGCGCGTTAAGGGAGAATTAATCCTATGTTTTTAGATCAGATTTTAGCAGCCTGCGGTTTTCCCGCGGTTGCCGGAGACGTTGAAATAACCGGTATTACGTCCGATTCCAGAAAAGTAGAAAAAGGGTTTTTGTTTGCCGCCCTGCCCGGTTCCAAAACGAACGGAACGGATTTTTTACAGGACGCTTATGAAAAAGGGGCCGTTGCCGCCGTCTTTCCGAAAACGGCCTTCGTTCCGGATCTGCCGATGATCGGTATTTTCGCCGATGACGTCCGCCTGACGCTGGCGAAAATGGCCGCCGTTTTTTATGCGCCTCAACCGGATACGGTCGTTGCCGTCACGGGAACGAACGGCAAAACGTCAACGGCGAATTTTACCCGCCAGATCTGGGAGTTTCTGGGCAAAAAAGCCGCCTGTATCGGAACTCTGGGCGTCGTGACAAACGACTTTACCGCTTACGGTTCTCTGACGACGCCCGATTCCGTCACTTTGCACAAAGAACTGCAAGATCTGGCAAAACAAGGATATCAGCATACGGCGATCGAAGCGTCTTCTCACGGTCTGGAACAACACCGTATTGACGGCATATCCCTGACGGCGGCGGCGTTTACCAATATTACGCGCGATCATCTGGATTATCACGGCACGATGGAAAATTACCTGAACGCCAAACTGAAACTGTTTGATCGGCCGCTGTCTTCACGGACCGCGGTTCTGAACGCCGATATTCCCGAATATGAACAAATCGCGGATTACTGCCGTTCAAAGGGTCTGAAAATTATTGATTACGGCAAAAACGCCGCCGTGTTGAAATTAAAAGAAAGCCAAATGGATACCAACGGCCAGATGCTGCGGCTGGAAATCGAAGGACGTGAACAAACCGTCCGCCTGCCTTTGGCCGGAACGTTCCAGGCAATGAACGCCTTGTGCGCTTTGGGGCTGGCGATCGCATCGGGCGAAGACGCCGAACAGGCCGCCGCCGCTTTGGCGGAATTAAAAGGCGCACCCGGCCGCCTGGAATTTATCGGCGAACGCAGAAACGGCGCGTCGGTTTATGTTGATTACGCTCATACGCCGGACGCTTTGGAAACCGTATTAAAGGCTCTGCGCCCGCACACGGAAAAACGCCTGCATGTCATTTTCGGTTGCGGCGGCGACCGCGATCCGGGCAAACGCCCGCAAATGGGGGCGGTCTGCAATGAACTGGCAGACGTTGTTTACGTTACCGACGACAACCCCCGCAGCGAAGATCCCGTTTTAATCCGTTCCGCCATTTTGCCCGCCTGCCCCAAAGGAATTGATATCGGCAGCCGCGCTTTGGCGATCAGAACGGCCGTTGCCGGATTGGAAGAAGGCGACATTCTGGTCATTGCCGGCAAAGGCCATGAAACCGGCCAGCTGATCAAAGGCGTCATGCACCCCTTTGACGACCGCGAAGAAGCCCGCAAAGCCATTGACGAAGCGGACGCTCCTTTATGGACGGCGACGGAAATTGCAAAAGCCGCGAACGGCAGACTGACGGAGGATTTTGACGTTTTCGGCATTTCCATTGATACGCGCACGTTGAAAAAAGGCGATTTGTTCGTTGCGGTCAAAGGCGAAAAAACCGACGGTCACGACTATGCCTCCGCAGCGATTGAAAAGGGCGCCGCCGGCGTTTTAGTTTCCTATATTCCCGCGGACGTCGCCCCCGAACGGGCGATTGTCGTCGACGACGTTCTAAAAGCGCTGGAATCAATGGCTCTTCATGCTCGCCGGCGCGGCAAAGCCAAAATCGTCGGCGTTACGGGCAGTTCCGGAAAAACCAGCACGAAAGAAATGCTGAAAACCGCTTTAGGCGCCGTAGGAAAAACCCATACGACGATCGGCAATCTGAACAACAACATCGGTATGCCGCTGACATTGGCGCGTCTGCCGGCCGACGCCGATTTTGCCGTCATTGAAATGGGTATGAGCCATACCGGCGAAATAGCGGAACTGACCCGCCTGGCACAGCCGGACATTGCCGTTATCACGATGATCGGCTCGGCTCACCGGGAATTTTTCAAAACGCTGGAAGACACCGCGCGCGCCAAAGCGGAAATTTTCACGGGAATGCCAAAAGACGGCACAGTCTTTTTAAATGCCGATGACAGCCAGTTTTCCCTGCTGAAGAAAGAAGCGCAGAAAAACGGATTGACCGATATCCGCTCTTTCGGCGCGACGGCCGGCGACGATATTTCCCTGCTGAACGTTTCGCAGACGACGGAAGGATCCGAAGTCACCGTAAAAACCGGAGAACAGACATACACTTACACGCTCCGCCTGCCCGGACGCCATCAGATTCAAAACAGCCTGGGCGTGATCGGAATTCTAAAAGCATTAAACGTTGACATGGCCGGCGCATTGCAGGCGCTGGGACAGCTGCAGCCGCTGAAAGGCCGCGGCCTGCGTTTTCAGATCGCCTGTCCGCAAGGAACATTCACGCTAATTGACGACGCTTACAACGCCAACCCCGAATCCATGCAGGCAGCCATTCGCGTTCTGGGCAGCCTGACGCCCGCAAACGACGGCCGCCGGATTGCCGTTATCGGCGACATGCTGGAATTGGGCGAGGAATCGGAAAATATTCATAAAAATCTGGCCGACGATTTAATTGAGAACAAAATTGACCGCGTTTATGCCGTCGGACCGGGCTGCGGCGCTTTGTTCGATATTCTGCCCGAACAGATGCGCGGCATTAAAAAACCCGTTTCCGACGAACTGGCGGGCGTCATCTGTTCTGAAATTGCGGCGAACGATATTGTCCTTGTCAAAGGATCTTTCGGCAGTAAAATGGCGAAAATCGTCGAAGCTTTAAAGAACTTCCATTAACATTCGGAATAAACATATGCTTTACAACCTCCTTTATCCTCTTTCGGATCAGTATTCGGTTTTAAATATCTTCAAATACCTGACTTTCAGAACGGGCGGAGCAATTTTCACGGCCCTGATTTTATGCTTTCTGATCGGCCCGATGATTATCCACTGGTTGAAAGACAAACAACACGCCTGCCAGCCGATCCGCGAAGACGGCCCCGAATCGCATCTGAAAACAAAACAGGGCACGCCGACAATGGGCGGGTTGATGATTCTGGTGTCGCTGTGTCTGTCCACTTTGCTCTGGGCGGATTGGAAAAACACTTTTGTCTGGGTTGTTCTGGGGATAACAATCGCTTTTTCTTTGATCGGTTTTGCCGATGATTATCTGAAAGTATCGAAAAAAAATTCCAAAGGCATGCCCGGCAAATTAAAACTCGTTTTGGAATTTTCCTGCGCTTTTGTCGCCGTGTGGCTGATTACAAAAGCGACGACACAGCCGACGGCAACCACTTTGGCTTTTCCGTTTTTTAAAAATCTGTCTTTGAATCTCTGCCTGTTTTACATTCCGTTCGCCATGTTCGTCATCGTCGGTTCATCCAACGCCGTCAATCTGACCGACGGACTGGACGGGCTGGCCATTGTTCCGGTTATGGTTGTTTCTTTTGTTTTCCTGATTATTTCTTATGTCTCCGGCCATGCGGCCTTTGCGGCGTATCTGCAGATTTCCTATATCGCGGGCGCCGGCGAACTGGCGGTTTTCTGCGGCGCCCTGATCGGATCCGGCCTGGGATTTTTATGGTATAACGCCCCGCCCGCCAAAATCTTTATGGGCGACACGGGATCATTGATGCTGGGCGGCGCTTTGGGTACCGTCAGCGTTGTGACCAAACATGAAATCGCTTTGGCGATCGCCGGCGGTTTGTTCGTTTTGGAAACGTTTTCGGTCATCATTCAGGTGATTTCCTTTAAACTGACCGGCCGCCGAATCTTTAAAATGGCGCCGATTCATCATCATTTTGAAAAAATGGGCTGGTCGGAGCTGACCGTCGTCGTGCGTTTCTGGATTATTTCTATTATTTTGGGACTGATCGCTTTATCGACGTTAAAAATCAGATAAGGAGCGCAGATGAAAACGGCAATCGCACGCACGGACAACAGTGTTCTGGGACGATGGTGGTGGAGCGTTGACCACTTTCTTTTGGGCGCGCTGTTCGCTTTGCTGGGAACGGGCGTTGTCCTGGCTTTTTCAGCGACGCCGCCCGTTGCGGAACGGTTAAAGCTGGAAACATATTACCTGATCAAACATCAGGTTGTTTTCCTGATGCTTTCGGTCGCCGTCATGCTGGGCATTTCCATGCAGACGCCGCAGACAATCCGGCGGCTGTCCTGTTGTGTTCTGGCTGCAGCGTTTGTGTTGTTGGTCATGGTACTGGCGCACGGTTCGGAAATCAAAGGGTCGTCGCGCTGGATCCGCCTTTTCGGCATTTCCGTGCAGCCTTCGGAAATTGCCAAACCGGCTTTTGCCGTTACGGCGGCGTGGTTAATCGCGCTGGGCAAACAGCAGGAAAAATTCCGCGGAACATTAATTGCCGGCATTGTTTACGCCGTTTTGGCGGGACTGCTGATTAAACAGCCGGATTTCGGTATGACCGTGACCGTCAGCGTTATTTTCGGCACCGAACTGTTTTTAAGCGGTATTTCCATGATCTGGACATATATCCTGATTTTGTGCGGTGCGACGGGCGCCGTCAGCGCTTATTTTCTGTTTCCGCATGTCCAGTCGCGCGTAGACCGCTTTTTAAATCCGGAAGCCGGAGACACCTTTCAGGTCCGCACGGCGATGGAAGCCTTTAAAAACGGCGGCCTTCTGGGACGCGGCCCCGGCGAAGGAACAATTAAAAACGTTCTGCCCGACGCGCATACGGATTTTATTATGGCTGTTGCAGCCGAAGAATACGGCCTGCTGATCTGCCTGGCGATTACGGCTTTGTTCGCCGTGATTGTACTACGGGGCTTTTACTTGATTTTCAAGGATAAAAATCTGTTTACTCTGCTGGCCGTTTCGGGTTTATTGGTGCAGTTCGGACTGCAGGCTTTAATCAACATCGCTTCAACGCTCAGCCTGATTCCGACCAAAGGCATGACGTTGCCGTTTATTTCTTACGGCGGTTCGTCGCTGGTTTCTTTGGGATTTGGCATGGGGATTGTTTTGGCTTTGACGCGCAGCACAAATACGCTGAAGGAAAACAAATGAACGAATCGGTAAAAAAAATTGTTTTAACGGCGGGCGGATCGGGCGGACACGTTTTTCCCGCCGAAGCGCTGGCTAAGGAGTTAACCGCGCGCGGAGCGGAAATCAGCTTTATCACTGACAGACGCGGCAATTCTTTTTCGGGACGCTTTCCCGATTCAAAAGAATACCGCATTTTCGCGGGGGCTTATGCCGGAAAACCGCTTTTAAAAAAGCTGTGGGCTTTGTTTTTAATGGGCGCCGGCATTTTGCAAAGCGTGCTGATTTTACGTAAAATCAAACCGGACGCCGTCGTCGGCTTTGGGGGATACGCCGCTTTTCCGGCTTCGTTCGCGGCGGGAATATTGAAAATCCCTTTAATCCTGCATGAACAAAACTCCGTTCTGGGCGGGGCAAACAGAGTACTGGGCAAACGGGCTTCTTTAATCGCGACGACATTTCCGGACGTTGAACGTATTCCCGAAGGCATTAAAACCGAATATACCGGCGTTCCCGTTCGTCCCGAAATTCTGGCCGCGCGCGATCAACCATACCGGCCGGCGGCAGAAACTTTCAATCTGCTGATTTTCGGCGGATCACAAGGCGCCGCCGTGTTCAGCCGCGTACTTCCCGCGGCTTTGACGCAGCTGCCCGAAGATATAAAAAAACGCCTGCGGATTTCTCAGCAGTGCCGTGCCGCCGACCTGCCCGCCGTTCAAAAAACCTATGAAAATTCGGGTTTAAAACCGGAACTGGCGCCGTTTTTTACCGATATGGCAGACCGGCTGACACAGGCGCATCTGGTCATCTGCCGGGCGGGCGCTTCCAGTATTGCGGAATTAAGCGTCGCCGGACGGCCGGCTTTAATCGTGCCGATCCTGCGTTCTGCCGATTCGCATCAATTAAAAAACGCCCTTTTCATTACAAAAAACAACGGCGCATTCCTTTGCGAAGAACCGGACTTTACGCCCGAATATCTGAGCGGTAAAATCACAGAATTTGTTAATACGCCGCAAATTTTAACGACGGCGGCCGAAAACGCCAAAAAGCTGGGCAAACCGGACGCCGTCCGTCTGTTTGCCGCCGCCGTTTTAAAAACAGCCGGAGGATCATAAAAACATGACGACACAGAATCATCTGCCCTTTCCCATCGGAACCATTCATTTTATCGGCATCGGCGGCAGCGGCATGAGCTGTATCGCCGAGCTGATGCATAATCTGGGATACAGCGTGCAGGGATCGGACATTTCCGAAAATTCAAATGTCAAACGGCTGCGTTCTCAGGGAATTTCCATCATTATCGGACACGCGCCCGAAAACGTGGAACATGCCGGCGTTGTCGTCGTTTCTTCGGCTATCGACACTGAAAACGCCGAAGTTAAAGAAGCCCGCAAACGCCGTATCCCCGTTGTGCGCCGCGCCGAAATGCTGGCGGAACTGATGCGGTTGAAATGGTCAATCGCCGTCGGCGGCACACATGGCAAAACGACAACGACTTCCATGATCGGGCTGGTTTTGCAGACGGCGGGGCTGGATCCGACGGTTGCCAACGGCGGGATTATCAACGCTTACGGCACGAACGCCCATTTAGGCGACGGACAATGGCTGGTGGCCGAAGCCGACGAATCGGACGGCAGCTTTTTAAAACTGCCGGCGACGGCCGTCATTGTCACAAATATGGATCCCGAACATTTAAATTATTACGGTACCTATGAAAAAATGAAGGACGCTTACAGAACGTTCGTCCAAAACATTCCTTTTTACGGTTTTGCCTGCCTATGCGTCGATCACCCGGAAGTCCAGCGGCTGATTTCCCAAATTTCCGACAGACAGATCATCACCTACGGCTTTACCCCGCAGGCGGAAGTTACCGCGCAGAATATTCATGCCGTCCCCGGATTGATTACGTTTGACGTTGTCATCGCCGACAGCCTCAGTCCGACGGGGAAAACGCAGCGCATGAACGGCTTTACCCTGCCCGTTTACGGCAGACACAACGTTTTGAACGCTCTGGCCGCGATCGGAGTCGGCATACGCTTGGGCATTTCGGAAGAAAATCTGAAAAAAGCGCTGTCGGCTTTTACCGGCGTTCAGCGCCGCTTTACAAAAACCGGAGAAACGGACGGCATCACAATTATTGACGATTACGGCCATCACCCGATAGAAATCGCTTCGACATTAAAAGCCGCGCGCGACGTCGCGCCGAAAAAAGTCATCGCCGTTTTTCAGCCGCACCGCTATACGCGCGTCGCCAATCTGTTTGAAATGTTCTGCACGGCTTTTAACGACGCGGACTGCGTTATCGTCGCCGACGTTTATTCCGCCGGAGAAGAAGAAATTCCGTCCGCCAACAAGGAAGCCCTGGCGGAAGGTCTGCGCTCCCACGGCCACCGTCACGTCATCACGTTAAACAAACGTGAAGATTTAGCCGGTATAATCAGACAGGAAGCGTCATCAGGCGATATTGTCATCTGTCTGGGCGCCGGCAGTATTTCTTCCTGGGCGAAAGCTTTGCCTCAGGAATTGGCGCAGGCAGGCAGAGTTTCGAACGAAGGGTAAGAAATGTTTTCGTTTTTCAAACGTTTTTTTTCAAACGAATCAACTTTAAAACGGCTGATGCCCGCCGTACGCGGTCAGGTTATCGAAAACGCGCCTTTGCATAAAATGACGTGGCTGGGGGTTGGCGGTCCTGCCGAAATTTTGTTTACACCGGCGGATTCCGATGATCTGGAGTATTTTTTAACCAACCAGCCCGGCGCTCCGCTGACCGTTATCGGCGGCGGATCAAATCTGCTGATCCGCGACGGAGGAATCCCCGGCATTGTCGTCCATCTGGGAAAAACCTTTAACACCATTAAAATTGAAGGGGACAAAATCATCTGCGGCGCAGGGGCGAAAAACATGGAAATCGCCAAAGCCGCCATGGAAGCCGGCTTGTCGGGATTTGAGTTTTTATGCGGCATTCCGGGCACGCTGGGCGGATCCGTCAGAATGAACGCTGGCGCGCACGGCCGTTCTGTCGCCGACGTGCTGGACGAATTGACCGCTTTTGACATTATCGGCAAAAAAATTATTTTGCAAAGAAACGAAATTCCGTTTGATTACCGTACAAACGCTTTGCCGGACAACTGGATATTTACGGAAGCGGTTTTAAAAGGAACTGCCGAAAATAAAGAAAATATTCAGAAACGTATGACAGAATACAGACAAATTCGTGAAAAAGCCCAGCCGTCCGGCGTTAAAACAGCGGGTTCGATGTTTAAAAACCCGATCGGATTAAAGGCTTGGCAGCTGATTGAAAAAGCCGGCTGCCGCGGATTGAAGGTCGGCGGCGCCATGGTGTCGGAAAAGCATTGCAACTTTTTCATCAACACGGGCAAAGCGACGGCACAGGATTTTGAAACGCTTGGCGAAACGGTGCAGCGGCGCGTTTACGAAACAAGCGAGATTACGCTGGAATGGGAAGTGCGGCGCATCGGCGTCAAAACCAAACGTTTCAGCAGTTTTGGAGGCAGATAATTGACTAAAAAAGTTGCGGTATTGATGGGCGGCTGTTCATCAGAAAGAAAAGTTTCCCTTTCCAGCGGCAGAAATGTTTTAGAAGCTTTGGTTCATGCGGGATACGAAGCTTTTCCTTTGGATATTTCCCATGACCTGAAACCGTTTATCTTTATGTTGGAATCCGAAAAGCCGGACGTTGTTTTCAACGCTTTGCACGGCCAGTACGGCGAAGACGGTTGCGTTCAGGGTATTTTGGATTTGCTGGAAATTCCCTATACGCACTCGGGCCGCATGGCGTCGGCTTTGGCAATGGACAAAGTCATGTCAAAAAAGATCTTTAAAATGGCCGGACTGCCGTTGGCCAATGAAAGAATTGTCACCAAAGAACAAATTCTGGCCGGCGACGTTCTGCCCTATCCTTTTGTTTTAAAACCGATTTGCAACGGATCTTCCGTCGGCGTGTTTATTTTTGACAAAGACAACGGCAAAAAACCGTTTGAAAACGAAAAATATCCATACCCCGACAACGAAAAGATTCTGGCCGAAGAATACATTCCCGGCCGTGAATTAACCGTCGCCGTCATGGACAACAAACCGTTGGGCGTTTTAGAAATCATTCCCGCCAAAGGCTTTTATAACTATCATGCCAAATATTCCGAAGGCGGATCGAAACACGTCATTCCGGCTAATCTGCCGGCGGGAGATTACGCGGAAGCCATGCGGATTGCCGCCGAAGCGCATAGGCTGTTAGGCTGCCGCGGCATATCGCGTTCCGACATACGTTACGATGATACGCGTCCCGGCGAAAAAACGCGCTTTGCTCTGCTGGAAACCAATACTCAGCCGGGCATGACGTCTTTGTCTTTGGTGCCCGAAATCGCGCGTTACGCCGGTTATTCTTATCAGGATATTGTCGTGTGGATGGTGGAGAACGCCAGATGCGGAGATTAAAGTTCCGAAACATAAAACAGCTCAGCCCGTTTCTGGCCGCTTTTATTTTATTGTTTTTGGCAACCTTAATTCTTTGGTTTTCCAACAGCCCTTTTTACGCCGAAAAAAAGGAAAGTCTGGCTTTTTTTATCCATGATGCCGCCCTGTCCGCCGACCTGCGTCTGGGGGAAGTATATGTTCGCGGCCGCGACAGAACGACGCAGAAAGAACTGCTGGACGTTTTAAAAGTCGAACGGGGCATGCCGATTACGGCGGTAGACATTCGGAAATCGCGTGAAAACATTCAGCGTCTGCCGTGGGTAAAAACGGTTCATATCGAACGCCGGCTGCCCCATATCCTATATATCCGCCTGACCGAACGGACTCCGGTCGCCGTCTGGCAGAACAAAGGCCTGTACCGCCCTGTGGATTCCGACGGCCAGCCGGTTGAAACTTTTGTAAAAAAACTGAACGGCCTGCCGCTGGTATTAGGCTCTGACGCTCCGGAAAGAACGCCGGAACTGCTTACTTTTCTGGCACAGGAGCCGGAATTAAACAAACGTGTCAAGGCCGCCGTCCGGATCGGCCGACGCCGGTGGAATATTCTGCTGGACGATATTGACAAGGGCATTACGGTTCGTCTGCCCGAAAAAGACCCTGCCGCCGCCTGGGGCAGGCTGGCCAAATTAAACAGAACGCAGGGATTGTTAAACCGGAAAATAACAATGGTTGATCTGCGCCAGCCGGATAAGCTGATCGTGCATTTGGAGGACGATCCCGCCAAAAAAGGAAAGAACCGAAAAAAAACGGCGTCCGTTTCGACTTCGGCAAAAACACCTTAATCGGTAAAGGAAATCCCGTGCCCCGTATTTTAAACGACAACAACCTGATTGCGGCTTTGGACATCGGCACGTCAAAAACGTGCTGTGTTCTGGCCTATCCCGTTGATGAGAACAAAGCCGTCATTGTCGGGGCGGGATCGCATCAGAATACGGGAGTCAGAAAAAGCGAGATTGTCGCTCTGGCGCCGGCGGTCGATTCCGTCCGGCACGCTGTCGCCAACGCGGAAAGCTTTATCAAAGAACGCATAAAAACCGTTGTTGCCGCTGCCTGTGTCGGTTCTTTGTCGTCATCAATCGTCCAGGACAGCCTGGATTTAGGCGGCACGGAAGTCACGCAAAGCGACGTCAACCGCCTGATCGCCGGAGCGCAGAATAAAATTCCCGCTTCGGAAGACGAAGTTCTGCACTGTATCCCGATTGATTACAGCCTTGATTCGCGCCATTCGATTATGGACCCGCGCGGCCTGACGGGCAAAAAACTGTATTTGTCGCTGCATACGGTCATGACGCCTCCATATCCTGTCCGCGACATGAACAGCGTTTTGGAACAAAATCATCTTTCCTGTTCCAAGAAAGTCGCCTCTCCTTACGCCGCCGGACTGGCCTGCCTGACACAGGAAGAAAAAAAACAGGGAACGGCCGTTATTGATTTAGGCGCCGGCACGACGGGCATCGGCGTTTTTTATGAAGACCAGCTGGTTTTCACGGCCCGGATTCCGCTGGGCGGCGACATGATTACCAAAGACATCGCCACCGTGTTTAAAACGTCTTTGGATAACGCGGAACGAATTAAAACTTTAAAAGGATCAACTCTGCCCTCCGTCACCTATGAACAGGAAGAAGTTGACGTTCCCCTGATCGGCGAAGACGAAAACGTTTCCGTTCTGCGGGTACCGCGCGCCAGAATCGTGCAGACGATCGTTCCCAGAATCGAGGAATTGTTTGAAAAAATAAAATCTTTGCTGGAACAGACGGGCTTTTACGATATCTGCCTGAACTTTGTCCTGACGGGCGGCGGCGCCCAGCTGCACGGCGTTAATGAAAAAGCGTCAGCCGTTTTACAGCGCAACGTCCGCACCGGCCAGCCCGTCCGCCTGTTCGACAAACAGGAAATCATACCGCCGCACGCCTATCAAAGTTACATGGGCTGCATCGGCCTGCTGCATTACACGACGCGCGTTTTGTTAAATACGCCGACCCATCAGCGCGATATGTCGGCCCCCGGAAATAAATTTGTAAAATTTTTTCGCTGGTTTTTAGATAATTCTTAAAGACTTTCACTGTATAAAAAGAGGATATTACTTTGATAAAAAAGCGGCCGATTCGAAAAAACAAAGGAAAACAGCCGATTCGTCAAAGCAGTTCCATTTTCCAACGGAGTAATCCATGACTTTAGACATCAGTGTTCCTCAACAACAACCGATCGTTCTTTTAACCCCGAAGATTACCGTTATCGGCGTCGGCGGCGCAGGCGGCAACGCGATCAACAACATGATACAAACTCAGCTGGGCGGCGTAAATTTTGTCGTTGCCAACACTGATGCGCAGGCGCTCAGTTCTTCTTTGGCGGAAACAAAGATTCAGCTGGGCATTGAAACGACCAAAGGCCAGGGCGCGGGCGCCAGACCGGAAGTCGGCCGCGAATCCGCCGAAGAAGCGCTGGACGACATAGCCAATGTTTTGGAAGGATCCAATATGGTTTTCATCACCGCCGGCATGGGTGGCGGTACGGGAACGGGGGCGGCTCCGGTGTTTGCGAAAATGGCGCGCGAACGCGATATTCTGACCGTCGGCGTCGTAACAAAGCCGTTTACCTTTGAAGGCCGTCACAGAATGGCTATTGCCGAAAAAGGCATTGAAGAACTGGCGCAATATGTTGACACGCTGATCGTTATCCCCAACCAGAATTTATTTTTGGTCGCCGATGAAAAAATGACGTTTGCCGAAGCGTTTAAACGCGCGGATCAGGTGCTGCAGGGCGGCGTGCGCAGCATTACGGATCTGATTATCACGCCGGGAATTATCAACTTGGACTTTTCCGACGTCCGCGCCGTTATGGCGGAAATGGGACGCGCCATGATGGGAACGGGAACGGCTTCAGGTGAAAACCGCGCTTTGGAAGCCGCGGAAGAAGCCATTGCCAACCCCTTGCTGGACGACGCGTCAATGACCGGAGCGAAAGGTATTTTGATTAATATTGCCGGCGGAGCGGATCTGACATTGTACGAAGTTGATGAAGCGGCCAACAGAATCCGCCGTGAAGTCGATCCGGAAGCAAACATTATTTTCGGGGCTTCTTTTGATGAATCGCTGGAAGGCTCTATCCGCGTTTCCGTTGTCGCGACCGGCATTACCCGTCCGCAGGAAGCGCAAAATCCGTTTATGGGGCAAACGGCTTCTTCTTCTATTTTTGCCGCCCAGCCTCAGCCTAAACCGTTTACCCCTGCTTTTGGCGCACAGAAACATACGCCGGAACAACCGGTTCCCGTTTCGACGGTGGAAGACAACGCTTTTGAAGACGAAAACGATGACGTCCTGACAATAGATGACGATATTCCTCCGCCTCCCGCGGCGCCGGTTCACCCGACATTGTCGGCACAGCCGGTTTCTTTTTCGCCGAAAACAACCAGCAGCATTTTGCCGGCCATGCCGGCTCCGAACGAATTATTCGGCGGCGGCGAAATCAGACAGCCGGCTTCTTTTGAAGCTTTTACCCCGAAAATGACGGCCGCCGAAAAACCGCAGCCGCCGCTGTTTTCACATGAACAGCCGGCCGTTCAGCCTAAACCGCAGCATGCGGCGACGGCTCAGGAAGATTTGTTCGCCCCCGCGCCGCAGACTCCCGCCGCGGCACCGGTGCCGCCCGTTGTGCCGCCGGCCGTTAAACCGGCCGAAAAAGCCCGTCCATCTTTATTCCAGTTTGTTACGGGCCGCCGTTCCGCCGAAGAAAAAAAGCCCGAACCGCCCGCACAGACAGATGAAGAATCCGACATTCCGTCTTTTCTCAGACAACATTAAGCGGTAAAATCTATCTACAGAAAAACCCCCGTGCAAAACACGGGGGTTTTCGTTAGAACGGAATTTTACTTCTGCATTGCCTCCGCCCGGGCTTTTGCCGTAGCGGCATTGACCGCCGCCGTCTTCTTTTCCGCCGCGTTTTGCCGAGAACGCAGCTGCTGCATCATGGACGGCCCTCTGGATACGGCAGCGTCATGCAGTTTTTGCTGCAAATTCACCTTTTCCGCCGCATGAGCGCTTTGTTCTCGCTGCGCAGCGGCATACTTTTGACGCGCGGTTTTCGCCGCATACAATCCTTCCGCAAAATTCTGAGTAATCGCGCAGCATTCAGTCCTTTGCATTGTGTTATTGGCGATTTTGCTTTCGTTTCTTTCAGAAAACAGCCCCGCACAGGCGACTGTGGCAATATGTGCGTCCGAAACGCGAACAGTCATCAGCCGGTCGATTTTTTCAGCCGGCAGTCCCGCGCCCTCTTCTTGCATATATCTGTCCAGCCGGCGTTTAATTCCCCGGCCTTCGGCGTCAACGTCAAAAGTCTTGGCCGCTTCCCGAACAGCCGCTGTTACCGCTTGCGCGGGGTCTTTTTTCATTGCCGAGGCAAAGGTTTGGAAAACTTTATTCTTTTTCAATTTCAGCCTGTCAAAAAAACCGGCCTGATTCTGGTTACGATAAAGGAAAGAAGCTTTTGCCGTTTCGGCCATAGCCTGACACATACGTTTTTCCTGCATCACCTGAACGGGATCGCGGTTTAATTCGGCGTCCTTTTTATATGCGGCATAAGAAGATACGCCGCTGATTTCTTTAGCCTTTTCATGCTGTTGAACGATTTGCAGCTGCGCGGCGAAATCCGCCGCCAGCTCAAACGGTTTTTTCGACGGATCCAAAACAACCACGTTTTTATCGGTTGTAAAAGGTTGTTTAAAGCGCGCGTCGAAAGCCAAAGTCATTTGCTTTCCGTCACCGCCGAATTCCTGCAGCTGCGCTTTGATCAGTGGGTCTTTCATTAAAATCGAAAACATTTGACGCGCTTTTTTGTCGCGCGCTTTGATTTCTTTTTCGCTGATCAGCTCTCCGGCTTCGGAATCTCTGAGCTTGCCGAATTCCGCCTGATAAGAAATACGGTTTTTGCCTTCTTCGGGGGAAACATTCGCCCCGTCAAACGAAATATAGCGGCGTCCTTTGTCATAATAACCGAAAGAACTTGCCACGGAATGATCGGAAACAATTCCGTATTTAACCTTTTTTGCCGAATCTCCGGCTTTTTCGATCAGCTTTTGCGCCTTCAGCGCCATTTTCGTCAAAAAAGACCCCTTGCCGTTTTTAACATGCCCCGTCAAAGAACGAACCGTCAGATTTTCAGGCGCGTTTTTATGTTCTTTTCCGGTCGCGCGTTTATACAGATCAGCCAGCTTTTGCAGCTTTGCCGCCATAATCGGCGTCACATAATCGAAATTTTCAGACCGCATCGCGCGGGTAACCTGCCCGGCGTCGGCTTGTTCGGTCTTCATACCGACGGTATAAGAATGAAAAGCCTTAACCTCGTCCAGTTTTTCCCCGTCCAGAAAATATCCGGCCAGCTTTTCAGCCCTTTTCTTTTCATTATCAAGCACGTTGTCCGCAAACTGATCCAAATCGCGGACAACAAAACCTTTCTTATAATCAATATCCGAATTATAATCTTTTTCGTACATTGCCTGCGTTATAATACTGCCCGCATAAGCTTTCATGCCCTGCAGAACGCAGTAAGATTCACTGAACCCTTTATCTTTGGCCGCGGCATACTTAAATATATACGGTTCCTGAAGCGCGGATTCATAAAAAGCGATTTTTGTCTGCGGATTTTTATCTTTTATTTCGTACAGGTATTGAGCGCGCGCCGCATCGGCGGCAGCTTCCATCATGCGATCGGCGAAAACCGCTTCTGAACGGTTAACGTCTTTTTTAACTCCGTCAATGCCGTTTTCATTCTTTTTAAACTGATACTGATGCTGGAATTCATGAGCCAGAATACCGGCGGCCGAATATCCCGTCCCCAAAACAGGATTTAAAACAATCCGTTCGCCGTTGCAGTATCCGCCCGTTGCCAATCCCGTATATTCAAACATTAAAACAGGACGATCCTCAAGCGGCAGATCGCGGATTTTTTGCAACTGCGAAGGGCTTTCAATCCATTTTGAAAAAATTTTGCGCATTCCTTCAACGGCCGGCCCGCTTCCCTCTACGGGAAAGATGTCATCTTTCCCTTTTCCGAAACGCAAAACCTTTTTTTCCGGATCGCGCGGATCAGCCTCAACGCCGACACCGTCCGCTCTACCCACCGCTCCTTTGAAATCGCCTAAAACCGCGCTGTGAACATTGCTCAGCGCATTTGCCAAAACGCCCATGGAAAAAACCTCTTTATGCCGTATTCTTTAATATGTTTATTAGACGAATTTTTTTTCGCCTTTTCAAGGAAAATGCAATTATTCGGCCGCTTTTTTACTTTTCTGACGTCATTTTTTATTTTTTCCGGGCATTTCAAATAATTAACGGTCCGTTAATGTAACAAAACGTAACAAAGCTTGATTTGAAAAAAACAAGAAGCATTGTTAGAACTATAGGATAGAAAGAATTTCCAATAAGAAAGGGTTTAACATGGAAAAATATCAGCAGAAGACAATCAAGCATGAAATTTCATGCGTTGGCATCGGTCTGCATACGGGGAACAAGATTTCCATGACGTTAAAACCGGCCGAAGTAAATACGGGCATTATTTTTCATCGGACTGATATTTCAGGTCAGGACGCTTATATCCCCGCGCATCATGATTATGTGGTTGATACGCGTATGTGCACCTGCATCGGGAATAAAGACGGCGTAAAGGTGGCTACAATCGAACATTTAATGGCGGCCATTCACGCGATGGGCATCAACAACATGCTGATTGAAATCAATGGCCCGGAAACGCCGGTAATGGACGGCAGTTCGGCTCCGTTTGTGTTTTTACTGGAATGCGCCGGCGTAAAAGCTCAAAACGCCGCGTTAAAGGCAATCCGCATTTTAAAACCCGTCAGCATTAAAAATGGTGACAAGGAAGTTTGTCTGCGTCCGGCGGAAAAAGGACTGAAAATGCACTTTGCAATTGATTTTCCGGCTCCCATTATCGGTCATCAGGAAGCAGATTTGGATTTAACGACGGCTAATTTCAAAAATATGTTCAGCCGCGCCCGTACTTTCGGATTTCTACAGGATATTGAAATGCTGCGCTCTATCGGTCTGGCACGCGGCGGGTCTTTGGACAACGCCATTTTGGTCAATGACAATACGATTATGAATAAAGATGGTCTGCGGTATTCCAACGAATTTGTCCGCCATAAAATGCTGGACGCCGTCGGCGATCTGTATATGTCCGGTTATCCGATGATTGCCGAATTTTCCGGCAGCCGTTCCGGTCATACGGATACTAACGCTCTGCTGTCGGCCGTTTTTGCCGATGAAAGCAACTATGAAATTGTTGATCAGGCGGCTTATTACGCCTCTTTGGCAGATGAAAAAAACTTTCAGGAAGATGAAGACCTGATGCAGTTGGAATGCGCCTGATTCTTTCTTTTCCTGCATTTGTCCTGTTTCGGAACAAAAAATAAAACGGCTTTGGTTTTCCAAAGCCGTTTTTTTTCAGCCACCTTTCGGACGGCAAAGAAAAAAAATTGCCATTACCTTTTAAATAACTTATCATTATAAGCGATTTGTTTGTTTCAAACAAATAAGTGTCTGAACAGGCGCGGAGCCGTGAGAAAGCTCTTTAAGCTTATCGGTGCAAAGGATATCTGCGCCGTAACAGTTTTGCATATCGCAAAACCGGAAAATATCCCCGATCTTTTAATGGTCCGGGGAGCTTTTGATGTATGTTCAGAGGTTATCCTGAGATAACCTTAAAGATCAAAAGGGTCATTATAAGCTTATGATTTTCTCAACTCTCCGAACCGCCTGTCAGGCGGTTGTTCTTTATCAAAATGAAAGAGGAAATCATGAAAATACTACTTTTTTGCATTGCGTCTCTTATTACTTTTTCTTCTTTTTCAGCTTTTGCGGCTTCTTATTTCAGCTCAGAAAAACAGCAATATGTTTCATGCAGAGAAGGCTGCGAGCATTGCTATGAAAGCTCATTCCTCAGTGATGACGGAATAACAACCTCTTACTACATTCAGTGTGATCTCTGCTCTACCGGATATGAATTGCAAACAGATTACATTGCTGCCGGAACGTATCACGGACGTCTTTCCTGGACATCATGCGAACCTGTCAAGACAGTCTGCCCCGCGAATTGTTCCGCCTGTTCTTCATCATCGGTCTGTACGGCATGCGGCAACGGCTATACCCTCTCCGGCGGCCAATGCATTGAAAAAATTCAGTCTGTCGAATCTTGTCCCCAGGATATGAAACTATCTTCCGACGGCTGCTGCTGTCTTAATAATTAAGGACGGAAAACCATGAAAATTCATTTGTTAATTTTAATCATATCGGCCGGTATACTTTTATGCGGGAATGCTATGGCAAAAGCCGTCAAGTTGGGCAGAAGCAACGCTTATTCAATCGAAGCTTTTTCACGGTTTGCCGGAAAAACAGAACAGATCGAAAAAAAGTGCAGTAATGAATGTCTGTTATGTGAAGAAAACACGGGAAACTGCCTTAAATGTCCCGAAAAGAAAAGACCAAGCCAGAATAAATGTATTCTCAACTGTTACAATGTGATCTGCAAAACAGGATTTTCAACACAAGACAGTGACGACGGGTGCTGTTGCACCGTTCTTTCCTGTCCTGACGGGCAAAAAAAACAAAACGCCTCATGCGTTTCAAATTGTTCCGGCGTCAGCTGTCGTTCCGGATACTCTGCGCAGGCAGATACTTCAGGCTGTTGCTGCAAGGCCATATAAAACTTTTCCCCAAAAAAAGCCCTGAAAAATCTTCAGGGCTTTTAATTGCCTAATCCGAATAACGGCAGTTGTTCTGCTTTTTACGATCAGATAAAACAATAAAATTATTTTCAATCACCGTTAATTTCTGGGACAGCATTTTATTATACTGCTTGTTTAAAATCGTCGCCGGCAGATATTCCCAGTTTTTGCTGATTTTTATCAAAGCATTCTGCAATTCCCAGCGATAATTAAAACGCTGTCCGCTTAATTCTTTGATCTGCGCCAGTTCTTCGGCCGAAAACAAACGGTTATCCAGATTTTCAATTCTGTCCGGCTCAATAACGATACGGACATTTTCCGCCGTATCCAACAGCTTTTGCTGCTGCGCGCCGGTCAGCTTTCCCAATCGGCTTTCAACCGCATTGATAAATTCAACGCCGGAAGAAAAACGTTCCCCTTTTAACGTGCTTAACTTGCTGCCGGAAAATCCTTCTTCGACAATACGGTTAAACACTTTGTCCGACATCAGATATGTTTTGGGCACATATACCTGCTGGCTGAAAACGTTTTGCATAAAAAACAAAGAAAAGAAACAAATAACGGCAGCGATAATCGGCGTAATCACCCACCCGCACATAATACGGACGACAACGCTCCATTTAATGCTTTTAGCAGCTCCTTTGCACAACCCGATGCCGATCACCGCACCGACAACGGCCTGCGTTGACGAAACAGGCACCAAAGGAATAACCGGCAGATTATGAGAAGCCAGAAAATATTCCAGCCCTTCGGAAGCGAAAACGAACAAAACCATTGACTGCGCCAAAACGACGACCCACGCCGCAAACGGAGACAACGGCATCAACCCTTTGCCGACAGTTCCCATGACTTTATACGAATATGTAAAAACGCCTATTGCCGTAGCAAGAGAACCGACGAAAAACAACTGCTGTACCGCCGAAAAATGCAACCCGCCGAAAGAAAATTCCGCAAACGGCGCCACAGGCACAAACACGCCGACAACGTTTGCCATGTTGTTTGCCCCCAAAGAATAAGCGCCGAAAGCCCCTGTCAAAATCATCGCCAGGCGCGTACAGGCATCGCGATACAACAAATGGACTTTGACAGAACCTAACAAGTATTTAAAAACAATATATAAAACGGCGGCAAAAGTTGCGGCCAACAGCGGACAAGCCACCCATGTGCTGGCAATCCGCACAATCGAATTAACGTCGGTTACGGAATCGGTAAACCAGTTCCACCCGATAATCGCCCCGACAACCGCCTGCGATACCGAAACGGGCAACCCGCATTTAATCATGGAATACACGGTAAACGCTGCGGCGAACGTCGTAATAAAAGCGCCGCCGATCGCATTGATCGCGCCCAGACTGCCCAATGTATAAGCCGCGCCGACGCCGCTGATGACAGCCCCCAGCATAATAAAAATACTGCACACGATTGCGGCCGTTTTAAATTTAACCATACGCGTACTGACAGCGGTGCCGAAAATATTTGCGGCATCGTTTGCCCCCAGCGACCAACCTAAAAACAGACCGCTGGAAAGAAAAACTATCCCTGAGCTTCCCATTTAAAAACACCTTCTATCATTTTATATTGTTGCATAATTTCATTGTTTATTTTTTTATTCAAGACTGTATCCGGTTTTTTTTGCCATGCTTTGTTTTGCTGCACCAAAGCATTTTCCAATTCCCAACGATAATGAAACACTTCGTTTGCCAATGCCGACAAATCCGTCTTTTCCTGTTCGGAAAAAATCTTGTCGGACAAATGCACTATTTTTGCCGGATCAATTTTAATTTTCACAACTTCAGCATACTTAAGAACAATCAATTCCTGTTTATTGGTCAGATCAATATGGTCTTCAACGGCAGAAACAATTTCTTTGCCCGAAGAATATGATTTTCCGATCAACTCTTTCAAAGAGGGCGCAAGAATGCCATGTTCTTCAAATTCCGTTAAGACACCATCTGAAATCACATATGCTTTTGGCGTATAGACCGGTTGGTCAAACAGATTTTTCATAACATACAAAGAAATAAAACATACCAAAGCCGTAATAACCGGCGTAATGATCCACCCGCACATAATGCGGATAAAAACAGTCCAGTCAATATTTCTGGCAGCCCCTTTGTAAATACCGATACCGATTACAGCGCCGACGACCGCCTGCGTTGATGAAACGGGTACCAAAGGAATCGTCGGCAACCCGTGCGATGCCAGAAAATATTCCAAGCCTTCGGACGCAAAGATAAACAAAACCACTGATTGCGATAACACAACGACCCAGGCGGCAAACGGCGATAAAGGCAGTAATCCTTTTCCGACAGTCATCATTACTTTATATGAATACGTGTAAACTCCTACAGCAACGGCGACAGCTCCCACAAAAAACAGCTGATGAACCGGAGAAATTTCAAGGCCGAAAAAAGAAAATTCCGTAAACGGGACAACCGGAATAAATACACCGACAACATTGGCCATGTTGTTTGCCCCCAGCGCATAAGATCCGAAAGCTCCGGTTACAATCATAGCAAAACGGGTCAAGGCGTCTCTTTGTAACAGGCTTAAACTGACGCGTTTTGAAATCTGTTTGAACACGGCGAAAACAAGAGCGCCGAAAATTCCGCCTAAAATCGGACAGGCAATCCATGTACTGGCAATTTTTACAACAGAAGAAACGTCCGTTATGGAATCCGTAAACCAGTTCCACCCGATAATCGCCCCGACAACTGCCTGCGACACTGAAACAGGCAGACCGTATTTCGTCATTAAAAATACAGTAAAGGCTGCGGCAAAAGATGTTACAAACGCTCCTCCGATAGCGTTAACAGAGCCTAAAGAGCCAAGCGTATGCGCCGTTCCAACTCCGTCGATCAACGCTCCCAGCATTAAAAAAATACTGCACAGCAAAGCCGCCGTTTTAAATTTAACCATTCGGGAAGCAACGGCTGTCCCATAAACATTTGAAGCGTCATTTGCCCCCAGAGACCACCCCAGGAACAACCCGCTGGAAAGAAAAAATAACCCCGTCATTCCCATGTCGATACCTTTTCTGATTTATAAATACGGCGTTTCACTTGGTTCTTTTTCCTTATTTTTAAGATTCTTTCCAACATCTGCCCCCAATTTTTTTAACTGGGGAAAAATACATAATGAAAACGCCTGACAGGTAATGCGGTAATTTGATTGTTTTTCAAAAAAACGCTTTTTACCGGGCAAAGCGTTTCTGCACTTTGCCCATATGGTCAGTTATCGCGTTTAATGACGTAAATTGCCAGTTTATCCGTAATATCTTCTGCCATATCAGCCAGATTGTCGATCATTTCAACAAAGCTGGACACATGCATTTTATTGGCCAAAGGCAGATCCGAAGAATAAACGGCGCGTTTAATTTTTGTACTGATGCGGTCTGCTTCACTTTCATAAAAACGCACTTTGTGGATATAATCGCGGCAGGAATTAAAATCGCGGAAGAAAGTACGGGCGGCGATCGTGATTTGTTCAACCGAATTCGTGACGGATTCCACAATAGCCAACACGTCAGGGTGCAGCGTTGCGGGGAAAACGGGCTGTTCAATCGTGAAACGGTATCCGCTGGCGTCATAAGCGTTTAAAATAGCGTCCAGATCTTCAACCAGACTTAAGACGTCGGCGCGCAGATCAGGGATCAGATTTTGTTCATACAATCCGGTTTCGATTTCGCGGCGCAATTCGTCGGCCCGGCTTTCAATATGCCCGATTTGTTCGGCATGGGTTACAAAATCTTCCGTCACACCATGTTCCAGAAACACATGAATAGCCTTTCTGTAAATCAATCCGGCTTCGGAAATACGATCTAGAAATTCATCAATTTTATTTTCCAGGGCACGACTGCCCGAAAACATTGCAAAGCCTTTGGATAAATTCATTTTTTTCCCCATTTCATAAATAAAGTGCCCGCATACGGCGACCATAATCCTTTGATTATCCGATTATCCTAGCAACAGGTAAATATATTGTAAAGCGCTAAGCAAAAACGACAAATGCTTGTCGTCAATTCCACCTAAAAATCGCTCGGATTTTATCCTCGCTCTTTAAGGTTCATTGAATTTGCAGACAAAAACAGATTCTCTGTTTTTGCTTAGCATTTCTGCAAGCTCAATGAGCCTTGGAGAGCCAGGGAGCGTAATACGCGACCGCAGCGAACCTTAGGCGCAATTGGCTAAGCAAAAAAACAGACAGCTCCAGCCTTTACCTTTTCGCACGCACCAGACGATAGGAGATCATCACAACAAAAAACGTTGCGAAAAACAACGCGGCGCATAACGCATTCACATCGGGCTGAATTCCCGTCCGGACCATGGAATAAATCTTCATCGGCAGAATTTCATATTCTTTGCCGCTGACAAAGAAACTGATGATCACATCATCAATCGACAAAGTAAAGCTCATCAGCCAGCCGGCAAAAACGGCCGGCAAAATCAAAGGTATCAAAATAAAACGGACGATATCAACGTCTGAAGCGCCCAAATCGGCGCCGGATTCCGCCAAATTGCGGTTAACGCCTTTTAACCGCGCCAAAACCGTAATGGTGACAAACGGAAAACAAAACACCGTATGCGACAGCAATAACGTCGTAAAGCCCAGCGGAACCCCCAAAATGACAAAAATCATAACCAGAGAAATCCCCTGAATGATTTCTGGCGACAACATAATAACGGACAGCGATCCGTAAACGACTTTCTGTCCGATAAAGCGATACCGGTGCAAAGCGATTGCGATAATCGTGCCGACAACCGTTGACGAAGTCGCGGCCGCCGCGGCTAAAAACAAAGAACGAAAAGCCGAATTAATCAGACTCTTGTCAGCCAGAAGGCTTTCATACCATTTCAATGTGAAACCATGCCAGGCGTCGGCCGAAACCGAATTATTAAACGAAAAAACAATCGTAACCAGCAAAGGCACATACAACACCAGATAAACCGCGGCAATATATAAATATTTTAAAATCCGCTTTACCATATCGGCTGCTCCTGATCGACGGAATTGCCGCTTTTATAGTATATACGCAGTAAAAACAACATAAAAACGGTCAAAGCGATGTTGATCGCCGCACCGACGGGCCAGTCTTTGATCACCATAAACTGGTCGCGGATCACACTGCCGACAACGGCGGAATCCGTTCCGCCCAAAATGTCAGACACATAAAATAAAGTCAGCGCCGGCAAAAACACCATAATGCACCCGGCCGCGATTCCCGGCAAGCTGATCGGCACGACGACCCGGAAAAAAGCCGCCGCCGGCCCCGCCCCCAGATCTTCGGCTGCTTCCAGCAAGCTGAGATCCACCTTTTCCAACACCGCGTACAACGGCAGAATCATAAAAGGCAGCAGCGTATACACCATACCGATAAACACGGCCAAATTGGTATATAACACCGCCAACGGCTGAGAAATAATCCCCCACTTCATCAAAAAAGTATTTAAAATACCGTTTTCGCCTAAAATCGAGATCAGCGCATAGTTGCGGATTAACGAATTTGTCCAGAACGGCACAATAATCAACATTAAAAACAAAGCGCGGCGTTCCTTGGCAAAACGGGCAATAAAATAAGTAAACGGATAAGCGATCAGCAGGCAAAACAGCGTTGTGCAAAACGCCAGATTCAACGATTTTAAAATCACCGTCATCAGCCGCGGATCGGACAAAGCGGCATAATTTTGCAAATTCAGCGGCAAACGCAGATACCAGACGGGGTCTTTAGACAGGAAACTGGCCAGCAAAACCAACAGGTTCGGCGCAAACACCATCAGCCCGAACCAGATAAAAATAAAATACAGCACCGCCTGACGGCAGAAATTATCCGCGGATTTAAGCATCTGGCAGAACGACCTCCCAATCCTTAATCCAGCTGACGTTGACGACATCGTTGACTTCATAAATGATATCGGGATCGTCTTCGTTAAAAAATTGCGTCGCCATGACCATATTGCCGCCGGCCGTTTGAATCCACAGATCAACCGTGCGGCCTTTGTAAACCAAAAAGCTGATCACGCCGCGCAAAGCGTTGTCGGGCGCTTCGGCTTCGGGATCGTTCACCTTGCTGACAACCAGATCTTCGGGCCGCAGCAACACTTTGATTTTTGATCCCCGCACGACATCAAAAGCGGACGGTTTGCGCAGACGATAAAACATGCCTTCGACAATCGTTTCAAAATCAACGTCCCCGACTTTGATCACCATACCGTCAAAGACATTAATTTCGCCGACAAATTTGGCGACAAACATATTTTTGGGTTCTTCATAGATCTGAATCGGCGTGCCGACCTGTTCAATCATGCCTTCGTTTAAAACGGCGACCCGGTCGGACATGGCCAGAGCCTCTTCCTGATCATGCGTGACGTAAACGAACGTCATACCCAGATCGCGCTGCAATTCTTTTAATTCGATCTGCATTTCCTGACGCAGCCTGTAATCCAAAGCGGACAACGGTTCGTCCAGCAGCAGGATTTTCGGATTATTGATAAAAGCCCGCGCAATGGCGACGCGCTGCTGCTGCCCGCTGGACAATTCGGAAGGATAACGCAGATAAAACATATTCATTTTGACTTTTTCCAGCGCGCGGAAAACTTCGACTTCGATTTCTTCTTTCGGCAGACCTTTCATTTTCAGCCCGAAAGCCACATTGTCGAAAACGGTCATATGCGGAAACAAAGCATACTGCTGGAACACCATATTAACGGCGCGCCGGTTCGCCGGCAGATGAGAAATTTCTTTGCCGCCCATAACCACCTTTCCCGTTGTCGGGCGTTCAAAACCGGCAATCAGACGCAGCAAAGTCGTTTTGCCGCACCCGGACGGCCCCAAAAGCGTTAAAAATTCCCCGTCATTAATACTCAGGTCAATATCGTCCAGAACTTTATTTGCCCCGAAAAATTTCGTAACGCTTTTCAATTCCAGCAAAGGAACAGGTGATTTTTCCATATCTGCTTTTATCCCCGAGAAAAAGGCCGCCGCATGTTTAAAGGGTATATATAATACATAACTTTTCCAGGAAAAAAGTTTTTTTTTAAAATGGCTTTAAAAAAAAGAAAAATCAGATAAAATACGACCTGCTTGATTACTTTGGGATACAGGAATGAACAAACGCCGGCGTTTTTTACATATGCTGCGGAAAAATTTCAAAAAGAAGCGGGCAAAGACATATCCGTCCCCCGAAGTACGCGCCTTGAAGGGCTGCATTTTAAAATGTGATCTGGGGCTTTTGCTGGAACATACGGGTATTTACATCGGCCGCGGCCGGATTGTCGGCCTGAACCGGCACAGCGAAATCAGAATAGAAGATCCGGTCAGTTTTTTTCCGCCGGGAACAAACCCGAAATCCAGTCGGATTTACGCGGCCTGTTACGGTAATACGGATGAAGTTTTAATCTCCGGCGCCGCGGCCAGACGCGCCAGAAAAAAAGTCAATCAGAAAACGCCGTACAATGTATTTTTTAATAACTGCCACCGTTTTACGACCGGCTGCCTTACCGGGAATTTTGAAAACGACGTCGTTTCTTTTTCCCAGCTGGAAGACGTTATTTTCGCCCATCAGGAAGAATTGCGCCAAAAAAAGCCGTGGTGGATCAGGCTGTACCGGTTTGTTTTAAGAAAACCGGCCCCCGAACCGGTTTCCACTTTCAACTGGCGCCCCGTAATTTTCAAATAAAAAACCGTCCTTTGCCCGAAAAGGGTTTACGGAGGAGAGAAAAATACCCTTTCAAACACAGGACGGCGTATACAGGATAACCGAAAATACCGTCAAAGCCCAATTAATTATACAGCGTCACGTTCATTGCCGCGTTCGCGCAGTTCGTCCGCGACAAAACGGCTGTTCGCGCGGCTGATTTCCGCCCGCTTCAACAAAGACAAGGGCACGTTCTGCGCTGTCCGCCAACGGCCTTCCGTTTCCTCCAGCCGGTTTTCATATTCTTCACGGATACGCTTGGCATGCAGCATTGTGCGTTCGGTTCGTATCTGCGGAATCATCTGCATGGCATACTGAGCGGCATAATCGTTTTCTTCCGTACCGGCAACAACGCTTTCAAACAGACTTTCGGCTTTTTTGGTTTTGCCGCTTTCATAATAGGCCCGCGCCAGCAAAGCGCCTGTCACAGCGTTTTCGTGATCGCAGTCTTTTGATTTTTTCAAGGCTTCAAAACTTTTTTCGGGATCAACGGGGCGCGCCAGCACACCGATGGCGCGATACAGCGCCGCCGCCTGTTCCAACGCCGGGCCGCGCACGTCGCTGCGGTGCGAAGAATCCGCTTTGTTCAGCGATTCGCCGGCACGGCGTTCCAGATAATCAAAAGCCGTTTCGTAATCCCCGCGTTTTAAAGCACTTAAGGCGGCCTTTTGTTCAAACAAAGGATCCATACCGATGACGGCCGTATTTTTTTCCAGCTCTTCGTTTCTTTTCAAAAAACAGGACATTGCTTCGATCAACGGCTGCAGCTCAATAACGGGGATCTGTTCGGTTGTCCGGGAAATCAGCGCTTTTGCCGTCTGAACCGGATTTACCCCCTTTTCAATCAACGCCGCGATTTCAACCACCAGCTCTTTGTACTGTTCTTTTAAATCTTCCAGATCCCTGCGTTCCAGCCCCAGCTCTTCCAGCTCTTTTTCTTCCTGCGTTTTTTGCAGTTCCGCGGGCTTTTCTTTTCCTTCATCAAACAGCTCAAATAATTCTTTCAGCTGCTCCTGCGTTTTGCGCAGCTCTTCTTCCTTTTGCCGTTCCTGCTGTTTTTCGGCGGATTTTTCTTCTTCGTCCGCCCTGCCGGCGCCGGCGTCAGCCGAATCCGCATCTACGCCGGGATCGGGTGCGGCATCGACGTTTGTCCCCGATGAAGCCGATTTTCCGGCAAAAAGCTTCAGTCCCGTTCCGACGACGACAGACAAAACGGCGGCCGTGCTCAGAATACCGCCGTATTCCGACAAATAAGGCCCCGCCGTTTCTTTCAGCCGGTCCAGCAGACCGAAAATGTCAAACGGAGATGAAAGCATTTTTATTCATTTTCCGATAAAAGGTTGCGTTATTTGATAAATAACAGTAGGTTATCTTTATTTTCGTCAACATGCCAGATTTATTTTTTCAGAGTCGGAAAATGGGTTACTTGTCAAAACGCAAATTTGAAGAACGGGAACATTATTTAGTAACGGGATTGTTAATTTTGATCCCCGTTTTGACGCTGCTGGGCACACTGGGGCGCAGTCTGGACTGGCGGCTGGACTATCTGGGCGAATTTAAAATTCAGGCTGCCTGCTTAAGTTTTGCGTTATTCGTCTGGTGTTTGATCAAGCGGGAATGGATCAAAACGCTGATTTTTTTCATTTTGGTGCTGCTCAATCTGGCTTTGGTAGCTTCACATTCCTATCTGTTTCAAAAAGAATCCGCCCTGCCCGAAGATTCTTATGTCTTCACCGTGTTGTACCAGAACCTGAAAGGGGCGAAAAACAAAGCCAATGAAATACGCGGCGTTATGGAAAACACGCAGGCCGATTTTGTTTTATGGACAAACGTTCCCGTGGAAATTTACAGACAGCTGGACGATTTGTCCGGATATTACCAGCTGCAAAACCAGACGCTGGACACGACCGGCAAGATGAAACTGATTTTTGCCAGAACGCCCGGCGTTGACCGGGGCATAACGGCCGGAGAAGACGGATTATGGGTTTCCCGCGTCATCGGAACGCGCAAATTGACTTTGCTGCTGACCAACTTTGATAATCCGTGGCGGGAAAAAGCCTATGCGCGGACCAAACAGAAGATTTTCGAGCTGGCCGATTTTGCCCGCGGCCGCGACGAACCGGTGATTTTAATGGGCAATTTCGGCGCGTCCGGGTGGAGCTGGCTGTTAAAAGACCTGGAATCCTACGCCGGTTTAAAACCGCAGGGCAAATTATTGGAATCAGGCACGGACAAACCGCTGTACGCGCGCCGACCGACAGATCACATTTACACCCACCCGGGAATTGAAGTATCGGATATCCGGGCGGAAAACATGATCGGGACGGATTATAACGCCATTTCGGCAACATTTAAAATCGCTCCGATTCGCAAAGAAATCGAATTTTTTGAGCTGCAGCCTACTTTGCCCGAGGAAGAGCTTCTTCAACCCCCGACATAAGTTTTGCCTGACGCCTGAAATATGCGGAGGCGGCCGTATCGCCCCGGCTTTCAAACAAATCCACCGTTTTGTTTTTAAAATATTCGGCGGCGTCGGCGTCGCCGCTGTTTTCAAATAAAACGGAAGCTTTCAGCCAATATTCGGCGGCTTTTTGCAGCTGGCCTTTTTTCTGCGCGATCAATCCCAGATTACTGTAATCGGACGCCTGCCCCAGACTGCGGCGCAGCATTTCTTCTATGTGCAGAGAATCTTTAAAAAAGCTTTCGGCTTTGTCCCATTCGCCGCGGCGCAGATAAGTCAGCCCCAGCATAGCGGCCGCGTTGGCATTTTCGGCTTTTTTGTCTTTTTCCTTAAAAAAAGCCAAAGCCGGAAACAGCAATTCTTCAATTTCGGGATCGTTCGGATTTTTTTCAACTTTCAGCCCCGCATACAGCAGCCGGTTGGCGGCCGTTTCAAAATCATCGCCGGATTTCAGAGCCGCCGTGACGGCTTTTCGTGCAGTGGCCAAAGCTTTTTCTTCGTCTCCCCGCGCCTGGCAGACCAGAGTCATATCGTTTAAGATTCTGCTTTGAAACTGCAAATCATTTTGTTTTTTAAAAGCAGCCAAAGCTTCCGCAAACGTATCCCAAGATTCCTGCAGACGCCCGTTGCGCAAACAGCACAATCCGATCTGACGCTGCTGACAGGCGGCTTCAAAACAATGTCTGTCGTCCTGATTGAACAAAGCCAGCGCTTCACGATGATGATCCAGCGCCTGTTCAAATCTGTCTTTGCCTTCATACACCATTCCCAAATTGCCCAGCGTTTCCGCCAACACAAAAGTCCAGCCGTGTTGTTCGGCCAGTTTTTTGGCCCGGTAATGTGCTTCTTCCGCGCTTTCAAAAGCGCCGGCCAGCCTGTACACCATTCCCAGCCGGTTTGCCGCGCGGGCGTATTCATAATCGTTTTGTTCTTTTTCAAAAACGGCCAGAGCCATTGTCAACAGCCGTTCCGATTCGGCCAGATTTCCCTGATTCAGGGAAATCATCGCCATATCCGCATAGGCTTTCGCAAAAAACAAACGGTTACGCCGCCAATGCAGCAAAGCGGACAGACGCAGACGGGGCACGCCGTTTTTAAAAGCGAAAAAACGCCCTTCTTCAAAAATTTTCATCAAAGCTTTTTCGGCTTCTTCATACAGCTGAACATCAACCAGACACCGCCCCAGCATCAGCCAGTTTTCAATGTCCCGGGGATCCTGCCGGCAGATCAGACGGTAATTTTCAATAATTTCCCGCGTCAATATATACGATTGATTCATATTCTGCCCCATATAATGACATGCTTTGTCTTTAAGGTAACAAATCATATGCCGAAATGCTTTCAAAAAATCAACTTTCCCCGGCTGCACCCCAACATGGCCGGCGCTTTATGGCTGTTCGGCTCTGTTATTTTATTTCAAATTTCCTACAGTACCGTTAAATTTACCGGTGAAAAACTGGGCTCCGTCCAGATTGTTTTTCTGCGCAGCCTGTTTCAGTCGCTGTTCGTTTTGCCGTTTATTATCAAAGCGGGCTTCGGCATCATGAAAACGACGCAGTATAAAAATTACGCCTGCCGACTGCTGTTCGGCGCGGCGAATATTCTTCTGACATTTTATACTTATACGCATATGCATCTGGCCGCCGCGACGGCAATCGTTTTTACCCGGCCGCTGTTTACCATTCCTCTGGCGGCCGTCATGCTTAAGGAAAAAGTCGGCTGGAAAAGAGCAACGGCCACATGTATCGGATTCATCGGCATTATTATTGTTCTGAATCCCGGCCCGATGGGACTCAGTCTGCCGGAAATCGCGGCTTTAAGCGCTTCGTTTTTACTGGCGCTGACATATATTTACATTCAGAAACTGTCGCGCACGGAAAATCATCTGGCCATGCTGATGTACTTCGGACTGGCCTGCTGCGTTGTCACGGCTTACCCGGCCTATTGCCAATGGATTCCGTTCGGCCTTAAAACGCTGGGCTGCGTTTTTGCCATAGCCGCAACGGCCACGGCCGCCCAATACTGCGTTATCCGCGCTTATCAGATCGGCAAAGCGACCATTATTTCGCCCGTTGATTATCTGCAGATTCCCGTATCCGCTTTTATCGGCTGGTGTTTTTTTCATGAAACGCTTTCTTTGCATTTTGCCGCAGGTGTGATTATCATCATAGCTGCAAGTATTTATATCTTGAAACGCCGTGCCGGGGATTAACCTTTCGGCCCGCATACCAAAAGAGGTTCCAAATGACCGTATCAGCTCTTTCTTATCAACAACTGTACAGCACATGCGATTTAGACTTTCTGTCTTTTGAAACGACGCGGGATCTGGAGGATTTAAATCAGCCTTTGGGCCAGGAACAGGCAATCAACGCCATAAATTTCGGCATCAGCGTCGATTCTTACGGATATAACCTGTTCTGCATCGGCCCGGAAGGAACGGGCAAAGCGTCGCTGGTACGTCAGATTTTGGGGAAAGCGGCCAAAAAATGCAAAACGCCGAACGACTGGTGTTACGTTTATAACTTTAAAACGCCGTACAAGCCCGCGGCGATTCGCATGCCGGCGGGCAAAGCGAAAATCTTTGCCAAAGCCGTGGACAAACTGATCGGCGAAATCAGAGTCGCTCTGCCGGCCGTATTTGACGGCGACGAATACAAAACGCAGCTTAAAGCGATTGAAGACGCTTTCCGCGATCAGAAAACAAAATACTTTGACGACATTCAGAAACACACGACGGGCAAAAACGTTTCCGTTCTGCGCATGCCCGTCGGACTGGTCGTCGCGCCGACCAAAGACGGCGACGTGCTCAGCCCCGAAGCTTTTGAAAAACTGTCCGAAGAAGAACAGCAGGAAGTCCTGGCCGAATTAAACGCCGCGCAGGAAGAACTGGAACACGCCGTGCACGACATTCCCAAATGGGAAAAGGAACAGCGCGAACAAATCGAACAGTTAAATGAAAAATTCGCCTCTTTGGCAATCAAGCATTTGATTGACGACTTGAAGCGGAAATACCGGCGCAACAAAAGCGTAACGACGTTTCTGCGCAACATGTACGACGATATCATTGAAAACGTCGATCTGTTTTTGGAAGACGAAGAAGAACAGGCGCAGCCGCCGGCGGACGAAGAACAGCCTTTGCCCGTTCTGCCCAAACAAAAAACGGACGGCGCCCTGCGCCGTTACAAAGTCAACGTCCTGATCGACCATACCGACAGGAACGGAGCGCCTTTGATCTTTTTGGATCACCCGATTTTAACCAACCTGATCGGCCGCATCGACCGCCAGCAGCAGTACGGCGCTTTGATTACCGATTTCAACATGATCAAAGCCGGCGCCCTGCACGAAGCCAACGGCGGTTTTTTAGTCATTGAAGCCAAAGACCTGTTAAATCAGACTTCGTCCTGGGAAGCGTTAAAACGCGCTCTGCGGTCGAAAAAAATCACCATGGATCCGCCGTCGTCCGACGGTATGATGACGACGATTCTGGAACCCGAAGCCATTCCTTTGAATGTAAAGGTCGTATTGCTGGGCGAACCGGAATTGTATTACATGCTGGCGGAAAACGACCCCGACTTTATGGAATTGTTTAAGGTGGAAGCAAACTTCTTTCCTTATATGGAAAAAACGCAGGAAAACATATCGAAATATGCCCGCCTGATTGCCACGCAGGCTCGGCGCAACAAACTGCGCCCGCTGCAAAAAGACGCCGTCGCCCGCCTGATCGAACACGCTTCCCGCCTGGCGGAAGACAGTCAAAAACTGACGGCGCACATCGCTTCCATCAGCGACCTGATCCGCGAAGCCAACTACTGCGCCATGACGGACGGCAAATCTCCCGTCATTACGCGCGGCCATGTTGATCAGGCCATTATATCCAAAATCAAACGTTCCGACCGTATTCAGGAAAGAATGACCGAACAAATCAAGCGCGGTTCCGTTCTGATTGATACGGACGGCGCCGTCGTCGGACAGATCAACGGTCTGGCCGTGTTTGAATTCGGCCAGCTGTCGTTCGGCAAACCCAGCCGGATCACTTGCCTGACGCGCATGGGATCGGGCGAAATCATTGATATTGAACGCGAAGTCGATTTGGGCGGTCCTCTGCATACCAAAGGCGTTTTGATTTTATCAAGCTTTTTGGCGTCTCGTTTTTCCCAAAACGCGCCGTTGTCAATGGAAGCGACGCTTGTTTTTGAACAGTCTTACGGTGAAATTGACGGGGATTCGGCGTCTTCGACGGAATTGTACGCTTTGTTGTCCGCCTTGTCCGACGTTCCCATCAAACAAAATCTGGCCGTGACGGGATCCGTCAATCAGTTCGGACAGATCCAGGCGATCGGCGGCGTTAACGAAAAAATCGAAGGCTTCTTTGATATTTGCCGCATGCGCGGACTGACGGGAACGCAGGGCGTTTTAATTCCTCGGACAAACGTCGTCAATCTGATGCTGCGTCAGGATATTGTCGAAGCCTGCAAATCCGGCATGTTCCATATTTACCCCGTATCCACGATTGACGAAGGTATTGAAATCCTGACCGGTTTGCCGGCCGGGGAACGTGACGCCGCCGGAAATTATCCCGAAAACACGATTAACGGAAAAGTGCAGAAACGCTTAAATCAGTTTTTGGTGCAAAATCTGGAATACCGCCGGCAGACTCATGTACCTCCCAAAAACAAAATATAAACCGTGAAAACCCCCGCCCGAAACGGGGGTTTTGCATACGAACGACAACAAACGTTTTCCCGTCATTCGTGCGACCGAAAAAACAAAATAACGAATCGATTTTATTTCTTCATTTTCTGCCGTCGCAGATCATAAGTTATATGATAAAAAAACTTTTCTCGTTTTAAATGTATTGTCTTAAAAAATTCAAAAAATTTTTTTCATATATATTTTAATATGTTAAATCTATTTTTTGCTTAAAATCGCCCCC
>ULRP01025327.1_pt1 | contig 64230 bp, 78 predicted proteins | sample 1955521 | NCBI WGS metagenome assembly ULRP01 (sample SAMEA4835685, study PRJEB28245) | human gut metagenome | biome: gut microbiome; material: fecal sample | place: Denmark | collected 2008
GCCCAGCCCCGGCGCGGCCATCAACCCTTTGTGCGCCGAAAAAGCCAGCCCGTCAAATCCGCAGGCGTCAAAGTCGATTTTTTCAATTCCGGCCGTCTGCGCCGCGTCAATCAAAACAAAAGCCCCCGTTTTCCGGCATTCCTCCGCCGCCGATTCAACCGGCTGAATCGTCCCGCAGACGTTTGAAGCGTGCGTTAAAACGACCGCCTTTGTTCCCGGCAGTTTTTCCCGGAAATCGCTAAAATCGAAAACGCCCGTATCCGACGATTTTATCCGGTAAAAATCAGCCCCGGTCTGGCGCAAAGGACGCATAACGGCATTATGTTCCAGCGAAGAAACCAAAACTTTCTCCCCTGCCCGCAGCAATCCTTTTATCAGCATATTCAGCGACGTCGTCGCCCCGGCCGTAAAAATAACGCGGCGCGGGTCTTTTACGCCGGTCATATCGGCGATTTTTTCACGCGTTTTCAAAACGATATCGCCGACCTCGTAAGCCAGCGCATACCCCCCGCGCGCAACGTTGACGCCCGCCTGCGTCAAATAGCGGGCGCAGGCTTCGGCAACGCCGTCCGCTTTGGGAAAAGCCGTCGCCGCGTTATCCATATAAATCAGTCGTTTTTCCATACCTGTTCCGCCTGTTCCCCGTCATAAAGATACACCGCGTCCGCTTCGCCCCCCAGCAAAGAGAAATAATCCGTCCGCCCGTCTTGCGGTTCAAACGCCAGACATGTTCCGCAGGACGACGACACTCTGCGCGGTACGGGGCGCAGCGACGCGCGGATTCCCGCCGCCCGCAGTTTTTCCGCCGCCTGCATCGCCCCGAAATGAGAATGAAAAGTCGCTATATACATACAACAGAAGATAACATTAAAATCATTTTTTTGAATCTTTTTCTTGCCCTGTAAAAATAATGATATACCCTTACGATTAAGGGCGACGGTGTTTCCGATCGTTTTCCGGGTCCGCCGATAATGGCCATAACCGGAAAAAATCTGAAAAAACGCGTCTGATTTGGGTTCGTCTTCCGCTTTGGAAAATTTCAAATGCGGCTGAGCCATAACCAAAAAGGATTACATGATGAATAAATATATCTCGGCAGCTCTGGGAGTCTGCCTGTTTTCTACAACCGCGCAATCCGCGGACATTACCAGCTCTTTTTATATTCCGACCAAAACGGTCATGAGCGATACGACCTTTACCTACGGTCATTCCGTTGACGACAACGCCGCAAAAAAGAAAAGCTATTCCAGAACCGTAAAAGAAGAACTGACCTACGGTTTTAACGACGCTGTCGCTCTGCGCGTTTCCGGATCCCGCAACTGGGCAAGAACGGCGGGAAACGGCAATCATTCAAATTCAAACACGTCCGGAATCGGCGCGTTGTGGAAACCGATCAACGGCGCAAAGTTCAAAATGCTGACGACTCTGGATTTCACCAACGTTTCAGATACAAAAAGCTATGCCGGTATGGTTCAGTTCGGATATCTGCCCGTCAGCAACTGGACGCTGTTGGCGCGTTTCTATTATACGGAATCCCGCGATAACAGCCTGAACACACACGAACCGGCCGTTCAGCTGGGCGTTTATACCAAACAGGGAAAAATCAGCGGATTCGCCGGCGTTCGTTACGGTAAAACAAACCAGCAGCATTCGGATACGGTCGAAACGACGACTTTGGCCGTCAACGCCGATTATCAGTTTAACGACAAACTGGCGTTGGGGCTGCGCACAACCTATTTGTTAGATAAGGAAGTCCACAAAAAAACAACCGACAATCTTGACAAATATGACAACTACACCGTCGGTATTAACTTAAAATACTTGTTTTAAGGGGCTGTTTTATGAGTGAAAAAAAATTTCTGGTTCTTACGGGATTGATCATCGGCGCGATTTCGGTCGCGCTGACGGTTTACGGCAATCCGGGCAATATGGGATTCTGCATTGCCTGTTTTATCCGCGATACGGCGGGATCGCTGAAGCTGCATTCCGCTCCGGTCGTTCAGTACATGCGTCCCGAAATTATCGGACTGGTGCTGGGAGCGGCTTTGTCTGCGCTGATCCGGCGCGAATTTACGCCTAAAGGCGGCAGTTCGCCTCTGATCCGGTTTGTCGTCGGATTTTTTGTCATGCTGGGCGCTTTGGTCTTTTTAGGCTGTCCGTTCCGCATGATTCTGCGGCTGGCGGGCGGTGATCTGAATGCTGTCGCGGCCGTAGTGGGATTCGTCGCGGGCATCGGCGCGGGCGTGTTTTTCCTGAAACGGGGATTTTCGCTGAACCGCGCTTATCCGCAGTCGAAAATCGAAGGATTGGCTTTTTCGATTCTGCAAATCGTTTTCCTGATCGTCTTTGCCGCTTTGCCTGCCGTTCTGGTATTCAGTACAAGCGGTCCGGGATCGATGCACGCGCCGTTCCTGTTATCTTTGGGCGCGGGGTTGGCCGTCGGATTTTTTGCGCAGAAAAGCCGGTTGTGCATGGCGGGCGGTATCCGCGATCTGTTTTTATTTAAAGACATCACCTTGTTGTCGGGGTTTGTGGCAATCTTTGCGGCGGCGTTGATCGCCAATCTGGCCGTCGGAAAATTCCAGCTGGGATTTGAAGGACAACCGGTCGCGCATACCCAGCAGCTGTGGAATTTCCTGGGCATGAGCATCGTCGGATTCGGATCCGTCCTTTTGGGCGGCTGTCCTTTGCGCCAGCTGATTTTGTCCGGCGAAGGTAATACCGATTCGGCCATGACCATTCTGGGATTTGCCGCCGGAGCCGCCTTTGCCCATAACTTCAGCCTGGCTTCGTCGGGCGCCGGCGCAACGGCAGGCGGCAAAGCCGTCGTTATCATCGGTCTGGTCATCTTGACTTTGATTGCCTTTTTCGGCACCTTCAAAAAAGGAGAAAACAAATGATCGAAATTAATGCCTGCGGGCTTTCCTGCCCGGAACCCGTCGTTCTGCTGGCCAAAGCGTTAAAAGAAAAACCGGAATCGGCTCTGATTTCCGTTGACGCGCCGGCCGCCGCCGAAAACTGCACGCGCTTTGCGACAAACGCCGGATACGACGTTGAAAAAACAACGCAGGATACAAAAACGGTGCTGACATGTCGGATAAAACGCTGACACAACTTTGCCAGACCGCCGGGTGCGCCGCCAAAATCGGCCCCGGCGTGTTGGCCGAAGTCGTTAAAAACCTGCCCCGTTATGAAAATAAAAATCTGTTGCTGGGCTTTGACACCAGCGACGATGCCTGTGTCTATGACTTAGGTGACGGGAGATACCTCATCGAAACCATCGACTTTTTCCCGCCGATGGTTGACGACCCTTACGTCTTCGGACAAATCGCCGCCGCCAACGCGTTAAGCGATGTTTACGCCATGGGCGGAAAGCCCTTCTTGGCGATGAACCTGTTGTGCTTTCCGACTTGTCTGGAATTGGAACGCGTCAAAGCGATCCTGCAAGGCGGACACGATAAAGCCGTTGAAGCTAAGACCGTTATCGCGGGCGGTCATACGATTGACGACTTTACGCCGAAGTACGGCTTGTCGGTTACGGGTTTTGCAACGCCCGATACCCTGCTGACCAACGCCGGAGCGAAACCGGGCGACGTGCTGGTTTTAACAAAACCACTGGGCACGGGCATTTTAACGACGGCGTTAAAGGCGGAAATGCTGGAAGACAAAGACTATCAGGCTTTGATCAAATCCATGACAAAGCTGAACAATATCGACCTTGACGGCATTGAAGTGCACGCGTGTACGGACGTTACGGGCTTTTCTTTGATGGGGCACGGACGCGAAATGGCGGACGGCGCCAACGTCACAATCGAAATCTTTGCCGAACGCGTCCCGCAGTTTGACGCGGCATTGAACTTCGCGCGCATGGGAATGATCCCCGCCGGAGCTTATCGCAATCGCGAGTTCTTAAAGGATAAAGTCGTTTGCGATGAAATGCCTCTTGAATTAACGGACGTTTTGTTTGATCCTCAAACGTCGGGCGGATTGCTGATCGCTCTGCCCGAAACGGAAGCGGCAAAAATCGACGCGCCGATCATCGGACAGGTTCTGCCGCGCGGGGAAAAAAGCATTCACGTAAGGAAATCGGCATGATCGACAACTTAATCATTGTTCGCGGCAGCGGCGACATTGCTTCGGGAACCATTCACCGTTTGGTAAAATGCGGCTTTCCCGTTTTAGCTCTGGATACGCCGCGTCCTTCGTCCATTCGCCGGCACATCGCCTTTTCAGAGGCGGTGTACGACGGCACGGCGACCGTCGAAGACATGACCGCGGAACTGGTTAAGGATATCCCCCATGCGCTGGACTGTATGCGCCGGGGGAATCCCGCTGTTATGGTTGATCCGAAGGCGGAAGTGCTGTCAAAGCTGCAACCTTTGGCCGTCGTTGACGCTATTCTAGCAAAACGCAACATCGGAACGCACAGGGATATGGCGCCGATTACGGTCGCTTTGGGGCCGGGGTTCACAGCACCCGGCGACGTCGACGCCGTCATCGAAACGATGCGTGGACACAATTTGGGACGAATCATTACAGACGGCGCCGCTTTACCCAATACAGGCGTTCCCGGAATTATCGGCGGATACGGCATTGAACGGGTAAACTTTGCGCCGTGTGCCGGAACGTTGCGCAACGTGCGTAAAATCTCGGATTATGTCGAAGCCGGAGAAACGATCGCCATGATTGACGACACGCCCGTAACGGCTCAAATCTCGGGGATTATCCGCGGATTGATCCGTGACGGTTTTCAGGTCACGAAAGGATTTAAAATCGCCGATGTCGATCCGCGCAAAGAACAAAAGAAAAATTGCTTTACCATTTCGGACAAAGCCCGTTGCATTGCGGGTTCCGTTCTGGAAGCGATCCTTTATCTGCGCCGGATCAAAGGGATTTAGCCGTCAATTCGTCAAACTGTTCGCGGGACAGATCCTGTTTGTAAAACAGTTTATAAAAGCGTCCGGTTTCTTCAAACAAATCGTAATCGGCATAGTCGGGGTACAGGACTTTTGCCAACCAGAGCAGTCCCAGAAAACGGTTCACCGCCGGCGGAGACGTTACCCAGCTGTACGGTTGATCCGGCACTTGATAGATCTTTTTTTCTTTAACGGCCGGCACGGCTTGCCAAACCGGATTTTTTAAAACAGCGTTATACGCCGCTCTGTCGGCAATGATATATTCCGGATTCCAGTTCAAGATCTGTTCCAGATTGGTTTCATTGCCTCCGCCCGTTGTTAATACAACAGGAAACAGAGCGACATTATCGCCCATCAAGTCAATCACTTGCCCGTGAAAGCTCCCTTTGCCCAAAACGGACAGGCCTTTATTGCCGCTGATATATAAAACGCGTTTTTTGGTTCCGACTTCGGAAAGGATCTTTAAAATCCTGTCGTACACTTCCTGCGTATACGCGGCGAACTCCGCCCCTTTTTGTTCCAGATTCAATAACTCGCCCAACAATAAATAAGACTTTGACGTGTTCTTTAAAGACGAATCAATATGAACGGTTTGCACGCCCAAACGTTTTTCCATTTTGTTCATATCGGATTCTATTTTTTCCTTGGCTTCACCGATATCGACAAACAGTTGCGGATTGATCACGGCCAGTTCTTCGAGATTCAGGCTGGCAGAACCATAGAGCTGTCCGACAACTTTTTTTTGACGATCCGCCGGACTTAAATAAGCTTTTTGAGATTCCCTGTTTGACAAAGCGACCACCTTTTGCGGCGCAAAGGTCATCAGCGTCATTTGCGCGATCGGCCCCGAAGGCACGACACGGTCTATTTTTTCGGGAATTTCCAAAGTCCTGCCGGCGGAATCGGTAAACGTCCGCGCGTGAACGGAAGAACAAAACAATAAAACGGATAAGAAAAAAAATTTACTTTTCATCGAAACGTTCCGCCCTGACCTGAATCATCTGACCGACAATGCTGATTGCGATTTCGGCGGGTGTTTCCGCTTTGATCGGCAAGCCGACCGGCGTTATGACGCGATCGATTTCCTTTTGAGGAAAGCCGTCTTCCGCCAAGCGTTCGCACAGACGTTTATACTTCGCTTCGCTGCCGATCACGCCGATATAGCACGCGGGCGTCTTTAAGACTTGCACCTGCAAGATATAATCGTTTTGATGGCCGCGCGTCATAATCAAAACAAAGTCGTTTTCCGTAATATGGATTTCCTTTTCGATCTGATCGAAACCGCCGAGAACGATTCTTTCGGCGTCCGGAAACAGATCGGGGGAAGCGAATTGTTCGCGTTCTTCATACAACGTGTAGCGGAAACCGACCGAATGCAACAACGGCGCAACGGCCTGAGCCACATGTCCGCCGCCGAACAAATAAACTTGTCCCGCTAAAGAAACCGGTTCGGCATAAAGTCTGGAGCCGTCTTTGTTTTTATTTTGCTTTGCCTTACGCATCAGCAACGGCTTAAAATCTTCGCCGCCCTCAATACTTTCAAATCCGTCTTCGGGCGTATAGAATCCCATATCCCATTTAAAATCGGAAGAAATACGCGCGACAATCCAAGCGTCTTCATGCTTGTTGATCAGCGCCAAAGCCCGATCACAAAAATCAATGGCGCTTTGGTCCATATATTGGAACAAAATCGTCACGTTCCCGCCGCAAATCATACCGATGTCGGCGACTTCGTTCGGGCAAAGTCGGTAATCCTGAATAAAGTTCTCTTTTGTCTTCAACAGTTCTTTGGCTTTGATTTCCGTTTCATATTCAACCCGTCCGCCGCCGACCGTCCCGATCGTTTTCGATTGTTCGCTGACCAACATATGCGCCCCTTTGCCGCGCGGGCAGGAACCGCTGTTATCGATGACCGTGCATAAAACCGCTTTTTTGCCTTTTTCCAATTCGGCTTTCAATGTTTCCAAAATATGTTTCATTTTTATTCCTTATTATAAAACAAAGGCGGAACGGACAACCGCTCCGCCTTTCATTTAGTCAGATCAGAACTTCGTTGACAAGGTCAAAAAGAAGTTTCTGCCTTCGGACGGATAACCGGCTGAAAGCTCATAATCTTCATCAAAGATGTTCGCCGCTCCGATTTCAATATCCAGATTTTTCATCGGACTGTAAACAAACTTCAGATCCGCCGTCATAAATCCGGACGACTTCACCGCGTCCGCCGGAGCCACCGCGCCGGATTCCGCCGGAGAACCGCCCGCCGGAGAATAACGCGAAGAATACGCCGTAATCACCGGAACAACCTTCAAACTTTCCGTAATGCCGATATCCGCATACAAATTGAACTTATGTTTCGGCACGTTCGTCAAAACCGACAATAACGGATTGTCTTTGAGTTTTTTGCGTAAATACGTATAGCCCAACCCGACCGAAACATCATCGCTGAACTGATATCCCATCGCCAATTCCAAACCGTAAGATCTGGCTTTCCCGACATTTTGAACCTGCATACAGGCTTTGCCGCTACAGCTCAAATCCGTTGAATCCGGAATAACCGCCATTAAAGCATCATCAATATCATTATAGAAAATATTGCTTTCCACTTTAAACCGATCGGCAAACGTGTCGGTAAAACCGATTTCATAATTGATCGCCTTTTCAGATTCCAACATCGGATTGACTTTATAGCTTTTTTGACGTGTTGAAAAACGCTCTTTTTGTGTTGCAAAACGGTTTTTCTTCGCAACACCCGCATAAACCGTTCCCGTATCGCTGTAACGATGACGCAATGCCGCCATCGGATTAAAGGAATCGTCATCTTTTCGATAATCAAGATCGGCCAAATCATCATTGTTTTTCGGCGCTTTCGTTTCCAACCAATCATAACTGGCACCGATAATCAAATCCGTATTTACAGTCAGATGAACGGTATCTTCCAACGCAACGGAATAGGTATCATCGACATAACGTTCCCACAAATCGTCCGTATACAATTCGCGTTTCGTATGAACGTCACGGCGATAATGAAAAGCCGCTTTTATTGTGTTGTAGCTGTTCAGATCAACACCGCCTTCGATGTTCGCTCCGAAATCATAGTCCTGATAATCATCGGGCGCAAAACGGGTTTGCGTCAAAGACGGATCAGTATAAAAATACATATGGTTGGAATATTCGTCATAGAACGCTCGCGTCTTAACATATCCCGTTTCACCGATCGCCGTGTTTGTCAGCGTGTAAATCCCCCAATGATCATAAGGATCGTAACGTCTGTAGGCATTTCCGGACGGCACGCCTTCCCAATACGGAATCCCCATAATGGCGTGCTGATAGTTATACGCGATCACGTATTCGTCCGTTTCGTTCGGCGTATAGCCCAGTTTAAAGTTAAATTTATAGTCTTTGGAATCCGAATTTTCACGGCGTCCGCCGTCTTCGGCACCGCCTGCGACAGGAGTATAGTCGCGGGATACCTTCCAATGATCAATGTCATTGTATGTGCCGCCCGTTTGCAAATACCAGTTTCCTTGATTGGTTCCCAAGTTAAAGCTGTTTTGAATACCGTTATATTTTCCGTCATTATCGAATTTGGCTCTGATTGTCAGATTGCCTTCGATTTCTTTTGTCGGACGCTTTGTCACCAAGTTGATCACACCGCCCAAAGTGTTCGGTCCGTTTAAAACGGAGCTGATTCCTTTGGCAACCTGAATTTCGGACAAATCATTCGTCAAATAACGTTGCATATCGGGATCGTTGTCATACGGCAACGCCTGCGACACACCGTCCACCATAACGGAAATCTGACGTGTCGTGAAACCGCGAATGGAAACGCCTTTTTGATTTTTCGCCCCGATCTGATACGTCAGATCGACACCGGGCAATAAAGCAACAGCTTTATCCAACGTGTCCGAATCCGTATAAGCCTGAATTTCTTCAGCCGTAACGGTATTCAGGTTTCCGACATTTGAAACGGACTGATCCGCAACGGAAACGGAAATTTCACCTAATTTAAAAACTTGATTTTCTTGCGCGACCGCGCTTTCTTTTTTTTGAATATTTTTTTCTGCCACAACGGCTTTGTCTGTTTGATCGGTCTTTGCCTTTTGCGCATAAGACGGTGAAACAGTTAAAGCTAAGATGGAAGCAGAAAAAAGCAGAACTTTTTTCATACTTTAAATCCTTTTTGGTTATGGTCACGCCGAAAACAGACACCATGTCTGCGCCGGCGAGCGGACCCAAAACGAATACATCATCTTAGGAATGTATTCTTGCGTGTCAGGATAAAACTTTCGATAGGCAGAAGCAAGTTTTTTTAAAAGCCGCAAGAGCATCGGCTCATACTCTCCCCCGTACGGCTGCTGCCCGCAGGAGGATCAGTTTTTTCTTTTCTCCGACAGAGTTTATTTACTACACTCTCCCCCGCCGGGAGGGCGTTTCCCCCGTACGGGTAGTACTCGCATAAAAAAAGCCCGCTTTCGCAGGCTTTTTTTAATGGCGGGAGTGACGGGGCACAAGGCTAAAGCCTTTTCGTGCAGCGATATCTAAACTTGCTTCGGACGGCTTACGCCCTCCTCGCGCGTTAAGATAACTGCTGGGCTTGCAGATAAAAACGACAAATCGTTGTCGTTTTTACTTAGCGCCCCCTTCCGGGTTCTCGCCCCTTTCCTCACATAAAAAAAGCCCGCTTTCGCAGGCTCTTTTTTAATGGCGGGAGTGACGGGGCTCGAACCCGCGACCTTCGGCGTGACAGGCCGACGCTCTAACCAAACTGAGCTACACCCCCGCAACAGAAACGTTTATATAGATATCCGATTGGCTTTGCAAGACTTTTTTTTAATTATTGATATTTTTTTGTATCAACCCCGAAAGTCCCAGAAAAGCCGGGTAATCCAAAGTCACAACATACGTCGGAATACGCGACAGATAAGACGTAAAACGCCCCTTGGCCTCAAATCTGATTCTGAATGACGACTCCTTGAACATATTCAGCAGACCGTCGCGCGGAATAATTCCGCCCGCAATATAAACACCGCCCAAAGCTCCGGCCGTCAATGCCAGATTTCCCGCCAAAGTCCCCAACAACCCGAACATCATCTGAACGGCTTCACGGCATAACGCGTCCCCGGACAGCGCCCTTTTGGAAATTTCTTCCGGCGGCAGAGAAACGCTTTCATCGCCGCGCAAAGTCAGCAGCGTCCTGTACAAATTCGTCAGCCCCATTCCCGAAACAACACGTTCCGCCGATACATGGCCATATTCCTGACGCAAAGACGCAATAACACGTTCTTCTTCCGGGAAAGGCGCCGGCATTGTAGCATGACCGCCTTCACTGGCCAAAGCTCTCCACGTCCCGTCCTGCTCCGGCACCAGAATCGAAACCCCCAACCCCGTCCCCGGTCCGACAACGGCAATCGGAAAGCCTTTGGCCGGCTGCCCCGAACCGATTTTTACTTTCTGATTTTCAGCCAGTAAAGGAACCGCCAGCGCCTGAGCGACAAAATCATTCACAACCGTCAGTGAATCCAATTCCAAAGCTTTCTTTAACCCGGAAATCGAAAAACTCCAGTCACAGTTCGTCATGGATACGACGTCTTCCAAAACAGGACAAGCCACGGCAAAAGCCGCCGTTTTGATCGCCGGCCCCTGATGCCGAATCCGTCTTAAATATTCCCGGACCGCCGATTCCAAAGAATCATAATCCCTGCATAAAAGCGTTAACGGAGAAGTAAATTCACCCGCGGCGGAACATAAAGCAAAACGGGCGTTCGTCCCCCCGACGTCAGCAATCAAACCTACAGAAGTATCCGGCATTTGTTTTCCTTTCTTTTCATAAAAAAAGAATGCCACAATGCCGTTAAAAGTAAATATAAATAAAATTAAATATAAGCGTCCGGAACATCATTCGCGTCATCAGCGCCGTTTTGAACGACCGACCACGCCGATTTTACCGCCCAAAAATAAACATTGTCGTCCGGTAAAGCCGGCAACCCGGCGGCCGAATCCAAAGATAACAGCATTTCCTTTAACTGCCGGTCCTGCAATGACAGCAAATCCGTTCCCGGATATTTTTTTTCCAAAGCCTGCGCCCAAAACCGAACGCAGTCCCAACCGGTTTTATCGTTCATATTTCCTCCGGCCGATCAAAGAAACCGTCTGCGCCAAAGCCTGTTTTTGACGATAATCGGCAATTTTCCGCATCGCCTGTTCCTGACGGGCCCGCAGTGCCGGATTATTATTGTTTGCCGCCGCGCTGTATCCGTTATCGGCAACCTTTTCGGCCGTTGCGGTTATCGAACCGTCCGGCTGATGATGATGTTTTACCCCGAACCACTGCGGCATTTTTATATCTACAATACAGCAGCCGTTATCCCGGTCAACGGCGACGGTTGAACCGTTATGCGGATAAACCGGCAAAGTCTTGAACCCGCTTGCAGCCGCCAGACGATTAAACTGCCCGGCTTTCTCGGCGGAACAATGCATCGGGGCAACAGTCTTCGGACAAATATGACGGGCTAATTTTTTAAAATCATCGGCCTGCGCGTGACCTGAACCGTATATTTTCGGGTTCTGCCGGCTTGTAACGACTTTTATGCCCGAAAATTTTTTCGACTTCAGCAACAAATGCAGTTTTTCGTTTTTATCACCGCTGGTCGGCGCAATCACGACAGCGTCGTTTGCCATGAAAAACTGATCGTTTTCCCCCTGCAGCGACCGGATAAAAGGCGAATTTTTTTCCATGTAAATACCGGTCGTTATCGTAATGCTGTTTTTAACATCAACATTTTTGGCTTCTTTACCCAAAGCGCTGACAATTTTAATGTCCGGACACTTTTCCTGCAGATCATATCCGGACAGTTTTAACGCCATAATATTACTGTCCAAAGAAGCGCCGCCGTTAATAATCACATCTCTGCCCGCCGCCTGAGCCGCGCACACGACGGAAGCCAGACGTTCCATATGGGCCGCCGGCAAAGCCGCTATTACCTGCCGGCCGGCATATTCTTTAAACAATTTTTTATACGCGTCAAAAATTTCGGATTCATAAGCGGCATGCCCTTTTAAATGCGTTGCCGTCGCATCAAAAGTCATTAAATCAACGCCGCCGTTCTGCGCGATTTTGCCATAAGAAGACAAATCGACGCCCCGCCCTAAAAAAGACGTTTCGTCCGCTTTTGTGTCCCCCGAATGGAATATGGATCCTTCTTCATTGGAAATTTTAAAACTGAAACACCCCGGAATCGAATGTGATGCGGGGAAAGCCTCCACCGTCATGTTTCCGACCCGCACGACATCGCCGGCCGACAACGATTTCATTTCAGGCCACGATTCCTTTTTAATGCCGTTGTCAATCAGCCCTTTGCGCAAAGTATTCAGCGTGTATTCCGATCCGTACACGGCGGGCAGCTTTGCCCCCATGCGCAGATATTCATAAATCCCCGCTATATGATCCGAATGGCAATGCGTTAAAAAAACGGCCTGAGCTTCATTATCGGCCTGTTTTTCCCCCGGAATATTCAGACAGTCGTCCAAAGCGGGAACAACCTTATCATAAGCGCCGCTCTGAAAAATCCATGGCGTTTCATGCTGCCCCATATCAACGATCAGCGTCGTTTTTTCCAGCTCGCCCGTCCGGCGGTTTTCCGTTACCGAAGAAAAAGTGTGACAACTGGCCCAGATATCCTGCGCGTTATTGCCGCCGCGAGGCGTCCAAAACAACCCTTTTTGCTGATTTTGATCCAAGGACATTTTTTATTTCCCGATATATAACAGTCTTGAAATCAGTATACGAAGATCAAAACGGCTTATCAAGTTTTTTGTCTAAATCCGTCAAAAAACCTATTCGCTTTTTGTTTTTGTGACGGCGTCTTCAAAAATCGGTTCGTCCTGCGGCTTGGCCTTTTTTCTGGCCATGTATTCCTCCAGTTTTTCTTTGCGCCATTGGGCCGCCATTTCGCGGCTTTCCGGGGATCCGGGCTTGATCGTATCCACAGTTTTTTTGCGGATTTTTTTCTTAATCTGCTGCACTTTTTTGTTCAGACGGCTGACCGTTTCTTTGGACACGTCCTTTACCGCCGCCTGTTTTTCCGGCTGAGCGGGATTCCCGTATTTAGACAAACGATTCCAAGTTTCCAACAGCTTGTCCTCATACCTGAACGCCTTATGCACCGTTTTGGAATGATAACGCGTCGCCGCTTCGCCCCAGGACTTTGTTTCCTGATAATTCCGTTTTAAAAAATCGGCCGCATAAGCGACATTTTTCCGGGGATCCAGAGCGTCTTCAATACTGTCAAAAGCTTCCGGGTGATATTTCAGATTAATCTGCATGCACCCGACGTCAATATTTTCCACGCCCTGTTTTCGCAATTCCCTGACAGCGTTCAAAGCTTCCTGTTTTGAATTGTAAAACTTGCCTTTTCCTTCTGCCGTTACCGTCCAGGGCCAAGAAACGCCGGACGGATATTTTTTTGAAAAACGGCCGCTTTCCACCAAAGCAATCGCGCTGAGCAGATTCGTCTGAATACGTTCGCGCTTTTCCAGACGGGCGGCTTCCTTCAGACATAAAAGAGAATCGTCCGCCGCCGCGTCGAACGGCAGAAAAAAAACGGCTGATAAAAAAAGCGGCCAATAAAGTTTCATTCTTTCCTACAGCGGCAGAGTCGGTAAAATCTGCAAAAAACGTTCCATAAACAAAGACAGTTTACGCCATAACGCGTTAAAATTTTCTGACGGCGCATATTGTTTGGAATCCCAATACAAATGTCGCCCTATTTCAATCTGCATGGCATGACTGTGCAAAGCCGGGCGGCCATAATATAAAGTAGTATACGCCCCGCTGTACGGCAAGTTAATCGTTACAAAAAAGTCTAAATCCCGTAATATTTCCGCAGCTGCGGCCGCAATTGACGGAGCACAGCACAAACCGTCGCCGGTTCCCAAAACGAAATCCGGCATTTTTCCTTTAATCAGACAAGCCGGCGGCAGCAAAGGCATTGAATGCAGATCAAGCAGCAGTGATTTTCCGAAAGCGTTTAAATTCTTTTTAATCAGATTTTCCAAAGCGGCATGATACGGAAAATGTACCTCCGTCAAACGTTCCCGTTCGATGGAAAAGCGCAGTTTTTCTTTATAAATCAGTTTATTGGCATTCAGCTGACGCGCAATAACGCCGAAACCGTTTTTAACGCGCGCGGAATCTGTTTTGATCTGTGCCGGCAGAGAATCGGAAAACATTGTCGGATCCAGTTCCAGCGGGTGACGATTCAAATCCACCCAGGCCCGCCCGTAAATCGCAGACAACAGCGGCAGCCCCATTGCCGGAGCAAAGGAAAACAATTTATCGACGGCCGCATCTTCGTACAGCTGAAAATCCGTCAATTTTAAATCGGTCAGATGAAAAAAGCGTTCGGGATAAAACGTTCCGCTGTGCGGCGAAGACAACACGACGGGCAAAGGCGGTTTGCCTGACTTTTCCAATAAGAACGGCGGATAATTTTTGAATGTTGTCAAATTTTTTACTCTGTATATGTATTTTTTTGTTGCATTCGTCGAAATAAGACTATAAAAGCATAAATCATCTTGTTGCAATACGCAACAGCAACGGGCGCGTAGCTCAGCGGGAGAGCACTACGTTGACATCGTAGGGGTCACAAGTTCGATCCTTGTCGCGCCCACCATTTCACAAAGCCTTGTTTCCTATCGGTTACAAGGCTTTTTCATTTCCGCAAAATCAAGGGCGGCCAAGAGAATAAAAGCGCAAGTTTGCGCTTAAACCCTATTTTTTGACGCAAAAAGCATCATAAACGACGTTGTTTAAATCGATCTGCCTGATTGTTTCCGGCGTGTCTTTTTCATAATCAGGAAAAACCGGCAGATAAACATCGCAGAAATCACCGCTTAAAACGGTCGTGCAGCCGCTCAACAACATCAGGGTCGTTAAGAGAAGTGCGCAGGCGACGTACTTCCGCCATTGTTTTTTTCTTCTTTTCAAAATCTGCATTCTTTTCCGCCTTTCGTCCCAGATTATATGACAGTGTTCCGACCGCGCCGATCAGAAGCGCGAGCAAACCGGATACAATTAAGTCGTTCATGTTACCCTCTGTTGATTTCGCGCTTATGGTCTGCGATTAACTTTTCTTCAGAAAAGCATTGGCGTTCGGCATATTCGCTTTTCTTTCCGATGTTAAATTCAGACACGGGCCGAAAATATCCCATGACGCGCGTCCAAATTTCGCATTGCTGCCGTTCGGTATCGTTCAGTCTGATTTCAGATTCGTTTCCCAGTGTATAATCAGTCATTTTTTTAGCCTTTCATTAAGCCTGAATAAAACAGGGCGAAGCAAAGCGCGCCGCTGTCCGCAAGAAACGGCAGGTTAAATCCTGCCGTTTTTTGTGCTTCGGACTGGTTACCGAAGGCTCAAAGCCTGATGCTTTCGCAGAGCAGGTACTTATTTTTCCCTATCCAATATTTCAAACTTCGGGTATTTCTTTTTGAACAAATCAACAAACGGTTTAAAATCAATCGCCGTTCCTTCAATCACGCAGTATATTTTATCCACAACGATGTTGTCCTTTTCGGTCTTCGTCCAGTTGACGACAACATACACGACGGGTTTTAAAACGGTCGCCAGAAACACCAACCCGCCTAGAATAACCAGAGCCGTGTTTATTTTCGGATAAGTCGCGCCGAACTCCAGCGCTTTCATCAGCAACATGTTCACAATATCCATTTTCATTTCCTTTCATAAAAAAAGGCCGGATTATTCCGACCTTGTCAACGTTGGGATATGCCTGTAATATGCCTTTCGTCTGCCTTACAGCAGATTGGAAGGAGGTAAAATGCACCATTCTTTCATAGAAGCGACCGCTTACATTTTGTTGGCGATTGCAGTTTTATTGAAAGCTTACGGCAAGTAAATAAAACTTATCCCCGTGAGCTCGAACCTCACGGGGATATTCTTTGAAAATCGGTAAATGCACCAAACTCCCGATAACACATTATAAGCATACCCCTGTTAAAAATTCAAGTCTCAAACAGCTTTTTTTCCGCCTGTCGCCGCCGCAGCAAACCATTAACAACTTTGTTTCCTGCATATTTCCATCGCAGAAACTCATTAGCCGCACCCGTATAATCGCCGACATTAAGCTGCCTCAATAAGGTTGATCCGGCAAAATGGCGGCGGCCGATGTTAAAAACAAATGATGTTAATGCGTCAAACTGGTTCGCGGATAACGGCGCTTTGACAAGATCAATGACAGCCTGCTCAGCTTCGGCGACATCGTCCAGCAACAGCGTTTCCGCTTCGGCCTCTGTCAATCCGGCCGGGTAACGTTCATCTGATTTCAAAACATGGCCGTAACCGATTGTCCTTTTCCCCGCAACACAGGTATATTCCAGAGGAGCGAAACCTTCAAAAGACTTAATCAGTTTTAATCCGTTCTGCCCGATCATTCTTTCCCCTTGTTTTTAAACAAAAAATACACCCTGCCTACCGCGTAAGCCAAGGTCGCCAATCCGATCAGACAGCCGACCCATTCGTTTAACGCCGGCAGCCATGCCGGAGCGGTCAGCCCGGCGGATACCGCGGCCGATTCCTTAAAACCGTCCATTTTTATGCCCTTTCCCATTTGAATGCCCTCCAAAATAAAAAGACGGGCTGTACCAGTCCGTCTTTATGCTTCTGCCTGATCTACCGGTTCTGATTCTGTCGTTTCCTCTATATTGTTTTCTTCTTTTACTTCAATCTCCGGCCAAACGATATTATCCGGGAATCCCTCCTGTTCCGGCACGTCACGTAAATCCTGAATATACATCAGTAACGCCTGATACTGTTCCGCCGTTTCTGTCGTTTCTAACCCTGCTGCCGCTTGCGTCTGATATCGCTCGATCCGCCACCGCACCGCGTCAATGCGTCTGTCGCGTTCGGCGCGTGCTTCGGCGGCTAATTCAGCAGAATATTCCTCCGCCGGCGCTTCGCCCGCAAAATAAAAATTCCCGTTTACAAAAACGGGCTCTTTTTCGACTTCGACAATCTCTGACGTTTCAATCCCGTTTACTTCACAATCACGCATCAAATCAGCAAGATTCTTGCGATAATGCTTAATTTTTCCGTCTTTAATCAAAGCATAAAACATTATACTTCTCCCTTTGCGTAATAAAATGTTGCTTGAGTCAAAGTAGCAGTGCCTTCTTGCGTATTTATATACGCTATCCCGCCCTTCTGTATTGTTACACTGCCTTGTCTGATGGCACCTGCTGACTGACCAATTCTGATTGAACCACAATTTGTCCCATAAATCGCAATCGGTGTCGATGATTCATTGACAATGTATATGTGACCGTTGGCAGGTGCAACAAATGTCTGCTTTACAGTTGTAACCGTCATGTTAACGATATTATTTTCAAATTTGGTCGTGTCAAGAAAACCTAAGCCGCTGATCGTTGACTTACCGGTTGTGGTAAAATTACTGGCATCTTTCAATCCCGCCACGTCCGCTATAACGCCGCTACATGTTTCAAGCGCGGCATCGGTTGCGCCTGTCGCTATCTGCACCATAGCCCGATAACGCACGGAATCGGGGCGGACTTTAGCGCCATTCTTAAAAACAGTATTTGAGCGCGACATATCCAAATACAACGTATCATAACCGACTGTCGTTGCTCCACCCATTGTAGCGCCAGTTGTCACCGAGTGATTCTGAAAAAACAGAGCCCCGGCGCCACTTGACGCGCCAGCCGCGCCTGATGTGGCTATTTTAACATTTGCTCCTGTGTTGACAGCGACATTCGGCAAGCTCTCACTGATAAACTCGTCCGCGCTCGCCGCCGTTCCAGCCATTAAGTAAACGTCGTTCAATTTCGGTACCTTAAACACCGCCGCATCCGCTCCGTCCCAGCCGAAGCAACGGCATGAACCGTTTGCGGATACAATAGATTCGTATTCTGCCATTGATACAGACGGCAACAAACCATCAGTCAACAAAGCAGGAACAGCCTGCGGCCCAGTAAAATCGGCGACGTTATACTGCTCCCCGTTACATTCCACCGCGCCATTTAACGACGTGTCCAGACGGGACGTATAAAAAATATCTCCGACGTTGCGTCCTGACCCGCCGAGAGAAAAAATTTGCCAGTTTACTTCATCATTATCCGGCGGTGTAGCTGTATTCATTCCGGTAATGTTGACGTACAGCTTCGGAAGATCCGAACCTGTTTGGTACTGAACGATCGTCTGATATTGAATAACTGGCATTTCAGGCTGCCAGAATGTTATACCGTCAATGAACTGCTGTACGATTGCTGCAGACGTGACCCGTTCGACGGCTTCGACTTCTTCGCCTCGAGGAATCTGTAAAAAAGAATTCGTTGCCGCACTCCACCCCAAAGGCCACGCAGATCCGCCTTGTAAAGTGTCCGGATCATTCGACAGCGTACCATCACCAACGTTACCGCCCTGCGCTTGAAAAGATCCGAAAACTCCTGAATGATTAGAATTTTGAGCGAATCTCTTTGGAACAAACCGTACCATTTTATTTTCTCCTTCTTGTTAAATTTCGTCGTTATAAGTTGCCGTCTTTCCATTGCCGGTCGGATTTCCGTTCCCATACGTTCCAAAACCAACAGTGACAGGAGATTCTGTATAAGTTTGATATCCGGCAAAACCAAAATATTTTTTAGCAGCGGGAACAATTTGTATACGAGAGCCTATTCCTGCGGGTCGTGGAAAAACATCAAATTTTGAAAACATCGCTGTTTCATTAGGCGTTAAGGTAAAGCCGATAACGAACTTGATCATCGTCATGTCCTGCGTGTCAACCGCGAAGAACGTTTCGCGATCCTTGAAGATATCTCGGAAAAATTCATTTAAAGAAATCAGGGAACCGTCCCAGAAGAACAGTTTTATTTTGATTATTTCGCGGAACTCGTCGTCGGTTAGGGTGTAGACGTTTCCGTCGCCGTCCTCAAAAACGCGCGTGATACCCAGAAGTTTTCCCCAGTAATTGTCGAGAGCGACAGGCAGGCATTCGTCGATATTGAAGAACTGATTTACGAGATCGCCGACAATATCGCCGAGGAATTGGTCAAACACCTTCGCGCGTTCAATCATAAGCGCCGCGACGTTTGTATAACCGAATTGACGCTGGAGGACGTTCGTTGATACTTCCTGATAGTTTGCCATTTTAGACCACCGTGAAAGAGATATTCCCCGCGACGAGTTGCGCGATTTCATCCGCATTGATGACCGCATAATCGCCGAAAGAGACGTCGCTGTGAAGTTTGACCTTGACCGAGTAAATCTGCGCGTAGCCGAATCCGTCGAAAGCCTTATTCAGATAGAACGACGAAACGGTTTGACCTATCTGCGGCATATTGTCAGACAGATAGGCAAGCAAAGTATCGGCAAGAACCGTTTGGATGTTCGCCGGCGTTGTCGCCGTCGCGGAATAAGTGATTTCAACGTCAATCGGCGTGATTGTCGGGCGCTGGATTTTATAATTGTTATTATAAGCGGCCTGCGCGTCGTAATATGTGACGACGGTATCGCCGACCATCGGACAACCGAGCGTTTTAGTCCTAGCCAACGCCTCGGCAATATCCGCGCCGTCGCCGCCCAAAACGCCGACATAAATCGAATAAGGCGGCATTGAAACGCCTTCAACCGTATTTGTCGTATTGACTGGATTTTCAAGAACCTTGACGGATAGGACGTTATCGACCTGACCAACGTTTGCGGCAATTGCTCCAAGCAGAACCTTTGCGCGCATCTGAAGGAGCGTGTTTAACACCCGATTCCGGAACGTGTTGTCGGATTCTTCGTCATATCCGGCAATTCCCGCTTGCGCGTTGTCAACGGTATCCCAGCCGGCGATAACGGAAACGATCGTCGTAAGCGTTCCCGCAAGACAGACGACGGCGCCCGGTTCGACGGCCTGGAACTCGACGTCGACCGTTCCGCCGGCGGGAATTGATACCGTTTCAAGCAGTTCGTATTCGTTTGTCCCGTCCGACGCCAGAGAACCGGCAGGGATAACAGTCCCCTCGTCCCCCGTAATTGTCGCCGCAACGACAGTGTGCGTGTTCTGTTTCCGGTAATAACCGAAACGCGCCGCCGTGACATTCAACGCTTCGCCTTTTGCGTAAAATATATTTTCGCTGTTCAATAACAAGCAGACGTCATTCATAAAGGACACGACGGTTTCCGTGTCGTTAATGATAAGTTGTTTTTGCGCACCGGCGTTGACGTCGAGCGTCTGGCCGAGGGCGTTTTTATAGGCCGTTTCAAACGCGGCCTTGACGTCGGAAGTGTCAACGGTAAAAACGCCGTTTTCGTTTACTGTAAAATAAGGATTAGACATTGATCGCCCCGTATATTGTTTGAATTTCTGCAGAAATGTTTACCGTTCCATTTTCGCGCGTGAAACGGATATTCCGAACGTCGGTTATTTCCGGCGAATCGCCGATCCTGTCGCGGTAGATATTCCGCAGATATTCTTCCCCGCCGTATTTGCCGAAAACGTCCGTGTCATAATCGATCCCGTCTTGAAGGTCGTATGGATTTTCCCCCTTGTTTAACAAGATTCTTGTCTGGACATCCTGCGCGACCGCCTCGACGCCGGATAGCGTTTTAATGCTTCCTTGTTCGATGACAATACCGCGTTCGTTTAGCGCAATCGTTACCGCCATTTTAAACCGCCTTTACTGTTGAAGATCCTGCCGTGATCGTTCCCGAAACGCCGTTGACCGTTACCGTATCGCCGACGCGGGCGACCGGCTGGCCGCCAGAACCGCCAAGATTGACCGCTGATGCCGTTATCGTCGCCTCGTTCGCGTCCACGTTGACTTTTCCCGTTGCCGTCAAAGAGATGTCCGCGTCCGTCTGAATTGACACGCCGGAATCCGAAAGAACGATTGTCGCAGTCTTTTCGCCTGCATGCGTGATTGTTATTCCGGAATCGTCGAAGACGGCTGAGTCTGTTCCGTTTTCGGTCGTCCGTTTTATCGTTAAATCCGTTTTCTTTTCGGCAAAAAAATCGAACGGGATAAAAACGCCATTCGATCGGTCGAATTGCCGCTGACTGGCGACGTCCGCGGAGGCGTGCTTTTCGATAAAGCCGGCGATGTCGAACTTGCACGAAAGCAAAATACCAAAATCGCCGACGCTAACCGGAATTGAAATTTCGCACCCGCCGCCGACAAAATAAAACGGCTTTACGCCGCAAATCAGGTCGTCTTCCGTGTTTTTGAGCGTTTCACCCGTCGTCGTTACCCGTTCCAAAACGGGGAGCAAATCAAGCGTTCCGTCATCCGATACTTTTGCGACTTGGACAATGTCCGCCGTGCATACGTTATCCGAAAGATAGGAGCGGACAATCTGCCGGAACGCGGAGAAAAAATCGCCTTCCCGCGAAGGATTATTATTCGGGACATTAGACTTCGTCATTGCGTATATATATCCTTTCGCGTCAGCTTTATTTCGTTGAACCAATCGTTCCCGCGCGTATCAAAAGACGTCGAAATCGTTTCGATTATGTATTCCCCGTCATTAAGCGTCGGGAACTTCGCCGATTTTATGCGGGCCTCGATACCTGTCCGAATTGTCGGATCGAGCCGAACCTTTACGACGGCCCCCGCGTTTGTCGGACGTGGCGATCCGATCATATTTGACCCGTCAATCCGATAAATGCGCGGTCGTCTGATCGCTTCGTTCCGCTTCTTCACGATGACCGTGTCGTTTTGAACGAAACAATCAAGCCCTGTTATTTCGGACAAATACCGCAGATGATTGACGAGCGGCTGTTGCGACAGAGAATAGTTTTTGACAGTTTCAGTGACAGATCCTGTCGATACGTTCGCCGAATATCCGTAATTCGCCGCGATCTTTTCCGCCAGCGATTTAACCGTCGCCGTTCCAGCGGATGAAACGGAAAAGACCTGATTTAACTGGTTCGGGAATTGCGCCTGACATTTTAACTTGATCGTGTACGTTTCGGATACCATAGACGGGACGGCTTCAATAATAGACCCGCGAAACAAAAGAGCGTGATTGTTATCATAGCCGATGTCAAGTTCGACTTCGTTCTGGATCTGGTTCTTTGTCCAAGTCGTGAAGTTCGTTGAAAGAAACGCCATAGTGTCGCGTTTAAGGTTCGAGATCGTTATATTCGCCTCCGCTGCCGCACCAGATACTGTCGACGATATATCTCCGCTGACCTTAGAGAACTCCGTTAAGGACGAGAGAACTTTGCGTTCGCGTAAAGACGAACGCCCGTCGTAAAGCGTCAGGCGCAAATACCGACGGGGAATTGACCAAGATACTGACCGCATTTTTAAACACTTTCAAAATCGTAGGCGTCGTCATAGACCAGAGCAAAGCGATCGTTAAATTCCGAATAAATGGGATCGCTGTTTCCGTATTTGTCGGCAAAATAAAGATTCCCGACACCAGACGGAAACGGACAAATCAAAAGCAATGGGGAGCGATCGACACAGGCGCGTCCTCCCGCGATTGTTTCGCCATCAATCGCTATATCACAAACAAGGGAACCGTCACGAAGCGTGCGCCAGGTGAAGTCGAAAGCGACGCCGTCAAGGTCGAACGATCCGGAACCGTTCGGGACCTGTGCAAGGTTTATCTGATACTTCATAAATCAATCCCCACTTTAGACAACCAGCCGCTGACCTGCGTTTTAAGGTCTGAAATGTTTTTCGTAAGCGGTTCAGAGGCTCCCTCGACAAGATTCTGCTGAAAATCCATAATCACTTCAAAATACGAATAATTGTCGAGTGTTTCGGGGATTTCGTATCCGACGAGGGAGTAATTTTTATAAAAGCCGTTTTTTGTCTGAATATCCAAGTGGCAGACGACGTCGATAAACTTTTCAAGTTCGGCTTTCGTTTTTTCGTACAAGGAAAGCCCGAACGCTCCGGCGACGGCTTCCGTTACGGTCGAACCCTTCTGAATGATCCCGCGAACGGTAAGCGTTGACGGCTGATTGAATTTTCCGTCAACGCGTTCCCTGTTTTCTTCTGTCGGATACGTCGTCATGTTCGTTTGAGCCTTGAAGTTGACTTCTTGGATAGAATCAAAAGCAAGGACGACTTCGCCTTTCGGGTTTGTTTCCGAAACGTGGAAAATCGCGTATTGACGGAAATACGGGACAAGTTCCCGCAGATTGTCTAAAAAAGTGACAGCCATTTATCTCCTCACCTTCCGACGCCAGTTGCGCCTTGCCGAATAGCGGCCTGCAGTTTCGCCTGTTCGTCTTCGCCGATGCCGTTAAAGTTGAACGTCTGCGTGACCGTCGAAGTCTTGGAATTATTCGACGCCGAATTGTTCGTCGTTGTAGCGTTGACGATATTCGCCGATTGACGCGCGGCGATTTCACCGCTGGTCGGGATCATTGCGCGCCGCCGTTCCAGTTCCTCCGGCGGTAATTTCGACAGGTCTTCCGCTTTTTTACCGCTCCCGAAAAGACTTCCGACTTTCGCGGAAAGCCAACCGATAGCATCGCCGACCATTTCAAACGGCGTCAAAATCATTTTCAGATTGTCGACGACAAGTTTGCAAAATTCCGCAAACGGCGTCCCGCTGTTTAAGAAGTTGTCGAGAGCCGCTTTAATTTCGTCGAAGTAAACGATACCCAGAGCGATCGCCGATATCGTCGCTAAAATCGGGTTTGCGGCCATAAGACCGAAAAGCAATTTTAACGGAGCGATCAGCGCCGTGACGCCGCCCTTAAAGAACGTGAACACGTCAAGCGCTGGCTTCATAAGAACGAGCGCGCCGACAATGCCTATTATTTTCCCTTTTGCGTCGTCCGAAAGGCCGTTGAACCACTCCATTGCCTTGATGACGGCGTTTAACGGCTTTTCGACATATTGAAGAAGAGACGCGCCTATTGCGAACCATTGTTGCTTCATTTGCGCAAGAATGCGCGTTATTGTCTGAACCCGTTCTGCCGTCTTGGAATTAACGACGTTCATTTTTTCCGCGTCGGCGCGCATTTTTCGGTATTCTTCGTCCGACGCGCGAAGCATTGACAAAGTGGACGGATCAGCAAGGCCGAGTTCCTGCGCGACTTTTAACTGCGCGTCTTTTGAAAGGCCTTTGAACTTTTCCCGCAAACCTTCGATTATTTGAACGGAGTTTTTGATTTTTCCGTCCGCCGTGTACATGGACAGTCCGATTTGAGCGGAAACGGCTTTAAGCGCCCCGCCGCCGGTCGTCCGGAAGTCAACGATTGCCTGTTGGACGCGTTCCAAGTCGGCGACCGCCCCGTCGGACGTGCCGCCAAACATGGACAGCGTATTCGCAAAGGCTGAAACCTGTTCGACCGGAACAGAAAACGACTGCGCGAACTCCGTCAATTTACGTGTCTGCGCGAAAATGTCCTTTATCGCCGAAAAGCCGCCGAACGCCGCGCCGATCGCCCCGAATTTGCCGATAAACGTGTTCGACATTTCCTGAGTCGCGTTTTTAAACGACACTTTAAATCCGGAAATCTGCTGTTTCGCCGCCTGCGTATTGACGACAAAGTTAATGACGGCTTGACGGATTGACATTGTGAAGGCTCCTGTTATATTCGGCGAGTTCGTTCTGCTGATTGACGATCCGTACGGTCAGGACGGTGTAGAAATCGAAAAGATCCATTCTTTGAAGTTCAAGGATTGAAACGCGATCATTTAAGATTGCGCCGATTTCGTTTCGGATTCCGAATTGACCGAAGGAAAGGCTTTTTTGACTGTTTCGATCAACGATCGGAAGGTCGTTGAGGAGTCGAAAAAAACTTGCTGAAACGCCAGCACCTCCCAACCAAGTTCGACTAGCGCCATAGGATTTTCAAACATAGCGGCCGCCGCGTCGAGCGTGAACGGCTGTCCCTCCGGCCAGACAATCTTTGTTCCGGTTTCGTCCATAGGGACGGCCAGCGGAATCAGGTCTTTAAGATATTCTTTGATTGAAGTTTTCTGATTAGCGAAAAAACCCTGCACGCTTCCCGTGATTCGGTCGAAAAAATCTAATCCGTCCATAACACCGAAAAGGCGGATTTTGAAATACTTTTTCCCCGTGAAGTCTTCGACGCAGACGATTTTTGTTTTTTGGATATTCTTCATTTTTTTAACGCTCCGTAAAAAAAACGCTCTGTTTGTTAAATCAGGGGGAAGCCGCGAGCGTGTTCGGCTTGTCGGGCGCGCACCCTATCCCCCTGAAAGGCTGTTTTACAGCGGCATTTCGACGCGGCTCGTAAACGTGAATTTATAAGCCTTGTCGGTCTGTCCGTTGTCCAAATCGGCGGAATCGCCGGCCTGGAACGTCGTGACGTCCCCGCCGCTGTAAATCGTCTTCTTGCCCGTCAGGTAATTGTTCACCGTCAGGATCAATTCGATTGATGCCGGCTTTTTACCGAAAGAAACGGAAGTCGCTGCGATGATCGCGTCAAAGTAGGCGCGGCAAGCGCTGTTCGGCTTGTACGTCTTCGTCCCCGTATAAAGAACAGGTTTTGTGTTTTTCGTCGCGATACCGTCGGCGCCGATGTCGAAGGTTTTATTTTCGACGTCGTCCCATTTGATACCTTCTTTCGCGAATCCTTCGTCCTTGAAGAACGGGAAAAGCGGAGCGGCGGACCAGGACGCTGTGATTGTAGCAAAGCCGTTTTCGGCGTTTTGGATAGTTTCAAAAGCCATTTTCTTTAACTCCCTTTAATCAATTAAGCACCGTAAACAGCCGCGTTAAAGACGACCTTGTTAATGACGCCGCCGGCCAGATAAGCGTATTTGACGCGGCGCTGGCGTTTCGCCGTGTCGGTCGCCGTCAATTCTTCGATCTGGAAATAATACCCGTTGTTTTCGATAGCGTCGGCAACATCGGACGAACCGAACGAATTGACGATTGTCAGTCGGTCGCTATCGGTCAGCGTTCCGTCATAGGCAATCGCGCCGTTCCGCTGGAAGTTCTTAAACGACGGGTCGATCAGACCGGACAAAGCGGATTCCGCATCCGTTCCGCGCAGTTTCAGCTTTTCGACAGATGCCAGTCCGTTGACAATGGCGATCTGCAACCGGCTTTCAAGCGCCGCCTGATTCGCCTGGATGTCTTCCGTTCCGAACGCACCGAGCATAACGCCCGTTCCGTAATACGTCTGTTCCTGCGAGCCGTAGCCGATAGAATAGACGAAACAAGCGCCCAGATCGTTTAACTGATTGAACAGGCCGACATTCGTTTGACCGTCCTGATATTCCGTGACGTGTCCCAGATTCGTGACTGACGTGTAACCAACGGCGGGCTGGAAGTTGTAGTTTTTCGTCTGCCCGTTGTCGTAATCCGTCGAAGCGGAGCAAGCGGCGTCAAGAATATTCACGTTTTCGCCGTTCGGGTCGTAAGTCATCGTAACGCCCGTATAAGACAAGGATTTGACTTGGTTCGAAAAAGACGTCAAATCGTCCAGATCGTCAAAATTAAACGTCAGCTTTTTATTCGTATAAAGCGTCTGTTCGCTGACGACTTGCTGGAGCCACGCGGCGGATGCCAGTTTGTCGCTTTCCGTCACGGTTTCAAGCGTCGTAATCGTGAAGCCTGCGGGATTCGCATCAAGGACGCGGTCGCAGAACGTCGCGAAGGTTTCGGCGTCGACGCCCTGCGAAAGAACGGCGTTCGCCAGACCGAGAGCGGACAAGACGTCGTCATCGCCACCGAAAGCGCCGATCGTATGTTCCGAACCGACAGACGGCGCCGTGATGACAAATCCGCCCGTGACGGACGAATAAGCGACGGTAACGTCTCCGCCGATGGCGTTCTGTAAGGTCGAGGCAACGGCGGACAAGGTGGCGTCGGACGAAAAGTCGAGACCGCTGGCGGTCTTTTCCGATCCGTCAAGCGTATAAGTCAACGTGCCGTCGGTGATTGCCTTAATTGCGGCCAGCCCGTCCTTCGGAAGTTGCGTTCCGACGGCAAAAGGTGCGGTGTCCGTATCGTACCAGCGCATAATGACCGCTTTATCGGGCGCCGTGCCGCTCTTCGACAAAAAGCCGAAGTATTTGACCAGAGCCGAGTAAACGTTGTCCTGTCCGAAAGAAAGAGCGTAATCCGCGGCGCTTTCGAACTCGATAAACGGGACCGACGTCGGGATCAGGCTGTTCTTTACCGCCAGGATCATGTGTTGTTTTTCCGCGGCGAAAGCGGGCTTTACAACGCGCGCCGTCGTCGGGGCGAAAATATAAAAAGGAACTGACATTGTTTTTTAAACTCCGTTGTTATTGCGCAATATCAACAAGCACCGGAACGACGTTCTCAAGTGCCGGCTGATCGGTTTCCGTCCGTTTGTCGATAATGTAAAACGACATTCTGAACGTGAATCTTTCCTTGAACTTCTTATTTGTTTGAAGTTCCGTATTGTTCTCAATATCCGTGATCGTTTTGATTCTGAAAAGCGTGTCGACTTCGTTATAAAAGAAGTCTTTAAGCGCGCCTTTAATCGAAAGCGCCAAGTCAAAAGCGCCATCGCCGAAACAGTCGAATTGAACGGTATAGACGCGTTCTTGAGAATACTCTTGACTGATTGTCTGCGTCTGGGCGTTATAGGCGGACGTTCTTACCGCCGAAAGACCGACGTCTTCGATCGGCAGGATATTGAGGGAACAAAAGTCGCCCGTCGGTAAAGGGACGGTCGAAAGATACGGGTCGACGAATTGAACGCCTGCGGGAGCGTGCGCTTGGATGTAGTCGAATATATCAGACCGTTTCATTATCTTCTTTTCCTTCGGGTTCTGGTTCGGGAGACGGATGAGCGACGTCCATTAAATAGGCGTATCCTTCCCGCCATCCGTTCTGTATCCAGTCGCTTTTTGCGACAATTTTGTATTTGTCGCCCTTTTCCGTCGTGAACTCGTCCGCGCCGAGTAGCCGAAGTTCGTCAATTTGCGTAATGTCGGCGGAAATAAAAATCCGGTAATACTGGAACGACGTGACGTCGAATCCGAGTTGCTGGACTTCCTGCGTGTCCGCGGGTTGGATTTTCCCGTTTAAGACAAGAATCAAAGTCGTTTCTTTCGGCGTCCGCGATGACGTCTCCCACTTCACCATTTTCTTGGTAAAAGTCAATTCCTGCCACGGGTTAAGTTCCGCCAGAGCGTCGGCGACCGTCGCGTGCAAGTTTAAGCCTTCAATCATTTTTCAACCTCATAAGACGTCGACTGTTTCATAACTCCGTCGTCAATCAAGGGATGAGATGATCCCTTTTTATCAATCGTGCTTTGAGCGTTCGGAGGGGGAATATTTGAATCAATAGATTTATTTATATCCCTTCTCATTTCCTCACCGACGCGAGAAAGCGCTTGATAAAGATTCCGCCCCTTGTCCAGTTCGGCGTTTAAAATCGTTTCCCATTTCCGCTCGTTCTTCATAGCGTTGGAAAGAAACGGGCGCGGGGGAATAAATCCGCCGTGTTCCATTGTCCCGTATTCCTGAACAAGAGCGTTTTCCGCGATTTCAAAGCCGTTCGGATAGGCTTTGCCTTTAAAATATCCCGCTTTAACCGATGACGCCCCAGTAAGCGCTTCGGCGGTTTCTTCGATCATTTCGTCGATTTCGCGGATGTCAATGTTGCAATCGAAGTCCGCCATTTCGCAAACCTCCCGCTCCGTAATAAGGGACGGGGCTTTCGTCTTTTTCCGGCAAAGGCGGCTGAACTTGCTGTAAGATTTGAATTAACTCCAGCCCGTATTCCGTCCGACCAAGCGACCAGTCCCGAATGGTATTGAAAGGCGCGGCTTGGAATCCCGCTGAAACGCTCCCCTCCGTCGCGCTGGTCAATCGTCCGCCCTGTTTGGACGGGTTCTTCATCAGGAAAATGACGTGTGCCGTAGCCAGATAAACGCCCTGCGTCTGCAACGCAAGGGTAAGATTGATTTCGCCTTCGACATTCGATATAAAGCCGATAACGCGCCCCTGTACCCCGTCCAAATCGTTCTGCGTCAGATTGTATTTGACGAGTTCGGGAAACATGGCGTTGAATTGTTCAAGCAACGGCACAATCATTGTTTTACGCCCCTTGTTCTTTTTTCGCTTTCTCTGCTGAATAAATCAAATCCAGCAATTCATTTTTCCGGCAGTTTTTCCGGTACGGAATCCCGTTTTCGTTCGCGTATGCCGCAAGCTGTTTTAACGTCATACCGTCAAATTCAAGAGCCAGCGCTTCGTTAAGCGTCATTTGCTTTCCGTTGTCGACGGTTTCCGAAAAATACAGTTCTTTTTGTTCGGCTTTTGCGTTTTCCCGTTTGTTCTGCCAAGAAAAACAACCGGCGGGATTCTTGTCCGAAAACCGGCGCTTGTCGAAGTAGCCTTTATATTTTGAATATAAAGCGTCCCACGTTTCGTCTTTAATCGTGTTTAAGACGTTCCCGCCGACGATCAAAACCTTTTCGGCGCCGATTTTAAAGATGATGTTTTGAGTGCTTTTGTTAATTACAATCATTGTTTTACGCCCCTTTTTAAAAAAAACAGGGGACGAATTAACGCCCCCTGCTTTCTTTCCCGTTGGTAAGGATAAATCAAACGCCGGTCACACGGGTGATCAGCATCGGAACCTGAACAACGCAACCGGATGTCGCCGCAGAGATTTTCTGCGAAACGACGCTGTCTTTCTGGAAAATCGGATATGCGCGCGCCATTTCGACGTAGCTGTTCAAGATCGTGGCGTTGCCGTCGGCTTCAATGACAAGATAGAAGACGTTGGCGCCGGAGTTCGCGGAGGCCATCTGCGGAACGCTGATGATTTCCACGGATTCGCCGAAGTTTTCGCGGATCTTCTTCACGGCGGACAAACCGTAGCTGTTCGTCCGCTTCAAAGCGGCGTCGCAAGCCGGGCAGACCAGCAATTTCAGCTTTTTGCCCTTTGCCAGCAATTCACCTGCAATGCCGTTCGACTTTTCCTGCAGATCTGCGTAAGCGTCTGAAATATCGTTTGCGATTTCTTCCGGCGTCTTGTCCGACCATTCCGTATTTCCACCGGCACCGGCGGCCGCGGCAATGTACGGGTCAAGTTCCGGATCGTTCAACAAGCCGTAAACCGGAGCGGCCAGGCCTTTGTACGAAACGCCGTTGAAGAAGAACTTATTACGGTCAATGTTCAAAGCGCGCATGGCGGCTTCGGCTTTGTCCGCGCGGGCGTTTTCCTGGAATGCTCCGACGGTCGCTTCTTCGCGGTCGTTCACGCGCCAGCCGGCACGGTAATAGTAAGCGCCGCGCTGGACGTTCTCATAGTTGACGTTTGCCGTCAGGCCGTCATCTTCCTGACCGTCGTCCGGGGACGTCGTGCCGAGGAACTCTTTGACCTTGATGTTGACAATTTCGTCGCCCCAGTTGCCGTTCTTTTCCGGAGTTGCGATAGCGTCAGAAGTCTGCGGAGCAACCAAGACTTCAACCGCTTTCGGGCGGATGTAGGCCAGTGCCCCCAACGGAGCGTTGATGTTCGGCGTCGTAATGGCGTTGCCATCATTGTACGCGCGGATGATGCCGCGCTCGTTCATAGCGCGGTAAAAGTCCAAGTTCACCTTATCGGCAATCGACTTGGAATTGTTCGTTTTGAATTTAAGTCCCATTGTTTTACCTCACTTGATTATTTGTGAATTTCGGCAATGCCGTTCACGTCGGACGCGGTTTCGACAACCCAGCTGGAGTCGATGAAGGCGTTTTTACCGTCTACAGCGACGCCAGTTCCCAGAGCGGTTTCAACCGTTCCCGTGCTGGTCAGAGCGACTTTAGAAGATGCTCCCGTCGTTGCACTGGTAAAGACCAGATCGCCACTCGACGCAGCGCAGTCGGCAACACCCGTCAAGGCCGTGTCAAAGACAGACGCAACATCAGACAAACTGGCCGCTGAATGGAAATCAAGACCCGTCAAGGCGTGTTCTACGCCGTCGACAACGAAAGTCGCAGTCCCCGCCGAAATGCTCGTGAAGTCGGTATAGTCAACGTCTTCGAACGTCAACGTTCCTGCGGTGGCGCTTGTGGCGTTCGCACCGGCGCCCAGATCGCCCGTCAACGGATCGACCAGAACTTTATCGCCTTTTGACGCCGTTCCGGTTTTGGCAAAGAAATATCCGTCCGAATAGACAGCGACTTCTTCGCCTTCGTTGATCGTCATCGTGTTCCCGCCGGTCAGGTTCGCCTGATAGCGCTGGAGCGCCGCAAAGCCGATCGGGGAAGTTCCGGCAAGCGCCGTTCCTTTAACCTGTTCGGGGGACGTTCCCGCGAAAGCAAACGCGCCTTCTTTAAGGCCGTTGCCTTCAACAATTTTCGGCAAGTGATGATCGGGTAAATCCCGCGACTTCTGCCCCGGCTTGCCGATAGCCTGCGAAACATAAGCTTTTTTCTGAAAACCCATTGTTTTCTTCTCCCCTTGTTAAATGTTGATTTCGATTTCGTCTTCCGCGACAGTGGCGGTCGTGGACGGCGTGAAAGAGTTATCGACGCGGACGCTCTTCAGCGTTTCGCAAATCGCCGCCAGTTCCGAAATGGAACGGTTCGACGTTTCGATTTTCCGCGACTTCAAGGCATGCTCGTAAATCTGACGGACCGACAGGCCGATTGCCGGGAAATCTTCTCCGGTCAAAGCTACCGCGGAGTTATAAGCGCGACGCAAGGCGGCGTTGTTTTCCTCCATTTCCTTTTTCATGGCGCTGATCAGCATCGCAGTGTTTTCGGTTTTCTGCTTCGGCTGTTCTTCGCCTTCGGCGGGAGCTTTCTCTTTCCCATCTTCGTTTTTGGTCTTTTCGGCGGCCGCATCTTCGTTTTTCGTTCCGCATTTGTTGTCGGACGTTCCGGCTTCGGACTTGTCGTAAGACAATTTTTCAGCCAGACCGATGACGGTACGGATGATTTCTTCGTCCAGACCTTTATCTTTCAGGATGCCGCCGATTTCGTCGATGACAGCGCGTTTATCGATTTCGCCATCGTTTTCGGAAATGGAACCGTCCTGATGTGCTTCTTCCTTCTGTTCTTCGGCAAAGAATTTGGCAAGGTCAATCTTCTTTCCGTCGACCAGCAAGGCGATTTCATTTTTCGTTTTCATTTGTTCAACCTCATCATTGTTAAAAACACGAACCCCCGAACCGCACCGTCCACGCTCGACAAGTGCGACGTGATTCCCCGTGATATTGACGGCCACGAAATCAGCCTGCCCCGTATCGTCCAAGCGGAGATCGTGGCTATAACTGGCCGACAGTTCTTCAACACCATCTTTCAGATGTTCAAGAATTCCTTTCCCGGTAAATTTAAGCGGAACGAATAACTTTCCGTCGTTGTCGACGTAAGCACCGGATCCTGTCGTTCCTTCCTGATATTTTTTCGCGTCGCCGTCGTCCAGACCGCCGGAAAGCCATTTATGACCGTCGACGATCGGCAAAAGTTCAAAAGATTTCGCCGCCTTTTCCAATTCTTCGCGCGGAATCCGGACTTTATAGATTTTGTCCGGATCGATTTTTACGCCGGCGACTTCGTCAATGCCAAACTCTTTGCCGAGGTATTGCAGAACGTCGGTCGATAAAATCGGCGACTTGTCCACCGTTAAAAATCCGTTGTCGTCATAAGAGCGGTGCGACGCTTCGTTGTTTATCCTTGTCCTGTATTGAAGCATTGCTTTTATTCCTTCACTATCTTGTAGCATTCGTCCGACGGCGACCATTGCGCGCGGTATCCGTCCGCTATGAAGACGCTCAAAGCCGTGCAACGGCAGTTTACGCGTTGCGCCGGCAATCCTCTGTTTCCGTAGCTGTCAATAATCGGATAGCGCTCTGGCTCGTCGTATCGGTAAATCTTCCCGTCAAGCTGTTTATGGCCGCCGTAGCCGGTCGATACGCGTTCGTCCTTCGACGTTGACCACTCGAAATATTCTGCGCCCGCCGCCCGTTGCATCATCACGTTGACCGCTTCCGTCGCTTTGGCCGTCTGATCTCGCGCAATTCGTTTAATTCGGTTTTCAGCGATTTCGTGCTGGTCGTGCAAGGCGTGTTCAATGTCCGCCCAGCCGCGCCCCGTCGTCATCGCGTCCGTCACTATGCTCTGCACGTTGTCGACAACCTGCGACGCTGTATTCCGTAAAAGCTCGACGTTTCGCCGGACAATGATTTTCAGCATTTCGTCGTAGCGTTCCGCGTTGTAACGGATAGCAAGCTTTAACCCGAAAAAACGCTCCAGAACGCTTTGCACGTTCTTTTTCGCCATTTTCCCGACTTTGCCGACATAACGAATTGCGATTTGCTCGGCCTTGTCCGTGAATATGTCCATTTGACGGCCACGGATTGAACGAAACGCCGACGCGACCTTTGCGGGGCTTTTAATGACGCGGGGCTGGATTTCGTCCTCTGCCGCGTTTGCCGTGTAAATCGTCGCGTAATGTTTCTTGACTTCGCGGATCGACGCGTTCAGAAACGCTTCAAGCAAAGCCGTTGCGGATTTCCTGTAGTATATATCCGCCGCTTTGTTGGAATTGATCGGAGACATTGTCGCATATCCGCCCAGCATTTTGGCGCGTCGGTTATACCAGAGCGCCTTCTTTGGCGTCATTTTCGACATTTTATCACCTTTACTTTTAAGGAAGGCGGCCTTATAATGAATACAAAGCCTAAAACAATGACCCGGAAACATAGTTGTTTTTTGTAGCCGCACTGAATGGGGGAATCAGTGCGGCGAACTTTTATTTATCCAAAGTGTAAGCAGTTAAAAGCCAAGTTCTTTTTTTGTTAAAAAGAGTGAAACTTATAACAATCTTTTTATCTTCAGAATAAATAAATGATCGGCCTAAATTTTTCTGGGTGTTGTCAACTGTTCCGTTTTCAATTAGTGAAGGAATTTCTTTTAAAATTTCCTCACCATGTTTTTCGGCGATATGAGCTAATCCGTATCCCGTTTCTCCACCTTTTCCATAAACGAAATCAATATCACCGATCCCTTCTTTATGAATTGCTCTGGGAACATATCCTGATTTTTCAGAAATAAGTTTTTCGATAGCTTTTTCCGGTTTTCCAGAATATTCAGAAAAAGATTTTCCCCATTCTTCGGGAATATCAGAATCACTTTCGGATGTTTCTCTTTCGGAAGCGTCGCCACCTTTCCCGCCGGAAGTGAATTTACCGTCTTTGTCGCGTTTATGCTTTCCCTCGAAATCGCCAGCGTTCTGACTAAACGCTTCGGGGACTCCCGTCGGTTCATCTTCCTGCGTGAACGGATCAGCGCCCCCTTCAAAGCTTTCCGCGTCGAAGTTCACGTTGTCCAAGCCCATAAAGTCGAGTTTCTTCAACCAGTCGAAGGTCTGTTCTTGGCTCCCTCCGATCTCAATAATCGCCTTTGCGACTTCGAGCGTCGCTTTACGGATTTCCGCCGTTTCGCGTTCCGTCGGCGTTTCCAAAGCGTTAAAGCGATAGTGAATCTCTTTGAACTGCCCGTCGTCTTTTCCAGCGACAATGCCGAGCAACGCTTCAAGCTGATTCTGAACAGACGCACGAAGAACGGTGACGCGGTCGTACCACGCCCGCCGGTCGCCTTCGCCAGTTGCGTTCAATCCCTTTGCGCTCGTTCCCATCAACTCCGTCATCGGGATTGATGTTTTAGCGGAAATCACTTCATACAGAAATTCCGTCGTTTCCGCGAATCCCGTCAATGCGGTTGTCTGTTGGACAACGTCTTCGGTCGATTTAATCGGCGAAAACATAAAGTTGTCCTGCATTTTTGACATTACGGACAAACGCGCCTTAAAGTTCTTCACGTTCCCCGTCGTATAGGACTGGTCGTCCGTTTTCAAAAACATATAACGACAGCGGTTGATCAGATTCGCGAGGCCTTGCGTCGCCAGATTGCTGTTCGCGATGTCCTGCTTGATCAGGTTCGTTAAAGGCGTCCCGAAGTACATACACATCGGGCGCAAAAGCAATTCGGGGACGTTGTCTTCAAACTTTAAGAAGCGAGACTTATGGACGTTACCCAGTCCGATAATGTACCAGATTTCAGGATCCATATAGTCGGCTTTTGCCGGTTCGATGGTATTGACAACCGTCGCCGCGACGTTTATCGGGTCGATATGGATAAAATCTTTTATTTTCCGGACATCGTAAGTCTTCAAATCGAGCGGTTCAGATAAATCCTCGTCGTCCGTCTGTAAGTAAATCAGACAACCGCCGACGCATTCCATCGAACGGATTGCTTTGACCAGCTTTCGGAAGATCCCGCGCCGTTCCGCCTCGTCAAGAACCGATTTTGCCTGTTTCTTGTCGAGGTTTTCTATATAGCCGCCCTTTGAAAACGGCGTTTCGGATAAAATAGAAAGCACCTTCGACATTAAGGGATCTTGAGCCTGAATCATGCAGTCGTAATAATTGACGACCTGAAACAGGTAATAAGACAGCTGCGCGTTGGAAAAGCCGGCGTTGACCGATTGCGGGGCGTTCACCCATTGATTTTCCGTCTGGAAGCGACGTTCGACAACGGCAGTCGCGCACTTATTCCACGCTTTCAATTTGCCTTTATGCTTATTCAACGCACGGAATCCACGCTTTGCGCCGAAGTCCGCCGCACCTTCTTCAAGACGGACGGTCGCGTTCGTCATAGGCTCGGCGAATATGCCCGAAAAAAGCGCGTGCGCGTCGTCCGCGGACATTTCAATCGCGGCAGACGACCAGTCAATCTCTTTGACCGTCTTTTCTTCCTGTTTCTTCTTTTTACGAAAAAAGTTCATCTTCGACCTTTCGCCAGTCTATCTCTATGCCCTTTCGGGCGGTTTTTATTGCGTAAATCAGTGCGTCGCAGTAATCGTCCTTCGTGTCCTGATTCCCGCCCGTAAATCCTTCGCATTGCGTCAGGAACTCTAAAAGCCACGGGGCGCTTTCCGGTATAAAGCAACGCCGGCTTTCCAATTCCGTCGACACTTCAAGAAAGCGCGTGTATTTGTCCGCCGTTTGCTCTTTCTTCAGCGTCGAGTTCTTCACCGTCGGATAAAGTTCGACAACCGGCAAGCCTTCGTCGCGGAGTTGCTGTATAAGCGATATTCCGCTCCCTTTGTTTTCGACGTAAACTCCGGAAAGATTCGGGCAAAGTTCCCGCGCCGCCAGGTAAAACGACTTCATGTCGCGGCGGAGTTGCGGAAAACCGACTTGCTTCCAGTATCCGTTCAGAAGATAGACGTTCCCGCCGACGACGCCGACGTGAAGGAAAGCGGAGCCGTCCGCCTTCTTCTTGTCCGAAAAGGCCGTGTCCGCCACGATAAACGAATGTTCAAAGCGTTCCGGCGCCACCGTGTAGCGCTGGAAGTTTTCCGTCTTTATCAGGTTCCCTCCTTCGACGATCGGCGACTGCTGATAGAGTGCCGCCCATTCCGTCGGGGACATTGTCGAGCGCATTTCTTCGAGTTGTTCAATCGGGTGAAGATCTGAAACGAGCGGGCGCCCGTCCTCGTCAATCGCTTTAAAACTCAAAATCCTTACACGCGCAGGATCGGTCGTTTTTCGGATATATCCGACCAAGTCCTCCAAGTGCCAGCGGGTCATCATGATCAGTTGACCGCTTCTCTTGGACAGACGCGTGAGAAAGACGGTATTATACCAGCTTTCAATCGTGGCGCGAACCGTCGGCGACCGCGCTTCGGTCATGTTCTTTATCGGGTCGTCAATAATGCCAATGTCAACCGCTTTACCGGTTAAGGAACCGCCGACACCGCAGGAAACGTAATAACCGGAACCGTTGGACACTTCGAACTTTTCCGCGTTCAATAACGCTTTACCGCCTACGATCTTTTCGCCGATCCGAGTTTTAAAAATTCGCTTATAAACGTCCGACGACATAATCCGTTGAACGTCCTTATTCATCGCGCTGGCCAAGTCCGCAGAGTAAGAACTGGCGGCGATGCGTAAATCCCGATAACGTCCGAACGCGAATGCCGGGAACCGACGGGACGCCAGTTCCGACTTGCCGTGTTGCGGTGGCGCTTCGATGATCAGAATCGGGCGCTTTCCGGCGACAACGTCGTCAAGGAACGTCTGCAAAGCTTCGCAGACCGAAATGGAAAAAGTCGAAAACTTAAAATTCGGGAAAGTCTGCTTTATGAAGAACGAAAAGTCGCGGCGTGCCAGCTCATCTATGATTTCGCTTCGTGTCAGCTTCGCCGTCGTCTTCGTCATCAAGCCCCGCTCCCGCCGCTTTCGCCATCTTCAAAAGGGTTTCCGTCGGTATCTTCGACAAGTCGTTTTTCGGAACGTCGTTCCCTTCGCCGTCCGTCTGCGCCACTTTGTCAACGGGTTTTTCGCCGATTGTGTCCCGAATCACTTCAAAAGCCTTCACGTCGCCAGAAAGAGCTTTTTCTAACAACGCCGTGCAAAGCTCTTTCTGCGCGTTTCCGGTTTTTAGCAATAAAAGGAGCTGTTCTTTAAGAGCTTTCCGTTTGCGCCGCGATTCGCCGGATTTTTTACCGCCGTTTTTGCCGCGTTTTTTTGCTTCCTCTTTGCTTAAACCGCCTTTTCGGATCGGTTTTAAATTGTTTTCGTTCGCCATTGTCCCCGCCCCTCCGAAATTCGATTGAAAAAGTTTCTTTTTTATCAGACGCCCGAAAAGAATAAAGCGGGCAAAGGACGGCAAATACACCTACCGCGCCTGAAGCTGTCATCGTTTACATTTTTGGAGAAATAAAAAAGCGGGAATTGTTCCCGCTAGATTTTGGACACACTTCCGCATCCAATGGAGAACACTCTATCAGAGGACGCAGAAGGTGTCAAGATTTTTTTTGTTAAGCACCGACGATCTGACGAATGGCTTTGATTCTGTCGTCCGCGCCGGTTGACTTTGCTTTCTGCAACGCTTACAGTGCTTAATCATTCGATTCCTCCATTTTCTCATAAGCTCCCGCGATTTCGTCCAGAGCGTCCTGTAACGTCAGAAGAAGAACCGCCTTTTCATCCGCCGTCCTGTTGTAAATCGGGTGTCTTGCAAGAAAACCATCCACTGTTTCTCCATCGATCAGAATGCAGCGGACGTAATACCGCCATGCAGGTTTTAACGCGTTAATAGCATTCAGATACCTGTCCGCCGCCGTCAATCGTTCGGGATCGTCTCTTTTTCCGCAGCATGAACGAAAATCAGGGTTGAAAACCGAATGCTCCCAATCGCTGAAAAATCGATCACCGGCAGAATACCGGCGCATAACGGATCGATTGTCTGTCCCCAAAAGCCCGCGTTCATACAGGCGGTCAAGTTCCCGTTCCTGTTTGATCGGTTCTTGCATAACTTCGGCGGTGTTGTCGTTCATGCACATTTCCTCCGGCCGTTGTTCGGGGAGAATTTTTCCGGCACGTCGTATAATGCCGCGCTTCCGGTCGACGAATAAAAGCCGTTTTTCTCGACAATCGCCGAAAGGTGCGCTTTAAGCTTGTCCCAGAAAACGCTGTTAATGATCGCAAGGCTGACCAGTTCGGAAACCGTTCGCTTTTCCCAGTGCTTTTCCGGCGGATATTCGGCGTCTATATCGTCGCAGACGCGGTAAATGGCCTTGTCGATGTCGGACGAAAAGCAAAAATGCCCGTTGTAACCGTTCGCGACGCATTCCGCGCGGAAGTCCGCCAGTTCCTGCCAGTAGCCGGTTTTCGGTTCGTCGTCCTCCGGTTCGGCGTCCGGGACGATGTCGACGAGTTCCGCCAGAAGGTGACCGAGGCGCGGGAATGTGGCGGATTTTTTGTATTTGTAAATGCTCCGGCAGGCGTTGGCGACCTGCGTGTCGGAGTATTTTTTGAGTGCTTTGTCCCATTCGTCGAAAACCTTGTCGACGTTTTGTCCCGGCTTCGGATCGGTTATCCACGACGGCTCCCCGTAAAGTTCCGAAAGCGTGTCAATCGCTGTCTGCGTCTGTAAGCTTGGCATGATTTCCCCCTGTTATACGTCAACGCCCATATCGCGGCATTTTGCACGCCAGTCGAATTTGCCGGTTTCGTCGTAATACTTCGAGTTATCCGGCTTTGTCGGTTCTTCGTGCTTCGGAATGGCGGAACCTCCCGAACCGCCACGATTTGTTTCCCAAGTCCGGACAGCCGCCTTCCAATCCTTCATGGGGGATTTACCGACAACCCACCCCTTGGCTTCGTAAAAATCGAAAAACTTTTCAGCATCAATGCCGTTGTTTCTTTCTTGGCAATACGACCTGATTTCTTCAACGGAAGGTTTGGAAAATCGTTTTGCGCTTTCTTTGGATATATCTGAACGTAGTGAAGATATATCTTTCTTTCTTTCTGTTTCTATTTCTTTATTCTGAAAGGATTGATTTTTTTGATTTTCGTTTTTTTTCAAAACGTCGTTTTGATTATTTTTGATTTCGTTTGATTTTTCAGAAAAAATCAAATCCGCATTTTGATTTTTTTGATTATTTTTGATTTCATTTTGATTTTCGTTTGACTTCGGACGGCCCGATCCGGCACGGAATCCGCCGCGCGTTTCCTCACGGTCAAGGCTCGGTTTAAGGGCAGTTATCAAAGCTCCGACAATCGGATCGTCCGGTTCTGTTCCTGCAAAAACATAATCCGTCAGAGCGTCGTAAAACTTCAATCTCAAATCGTCAGGCAGTTTGTCCGCTGTGTTTTTGAAATTTTCAAAAAACATAAATTTATCGGTCATTTCCTTTTACTCCTTTGCCGCGAATAATCCCTGCGGTTCCGCTTCCGGCAAATGCCAGATTATTTCACACCGTTCATCTTTCAGGTTGCGATCCCAAAGCAACCAACAAAACTCCATTTTCGGATTTCCGGTTCCCAAAAAATCAACCTTCCCCGGAATCACGATGATTTTACTCGGAGGAAATTGCTTATAAAATTTTGCCCGACGCTTTCCTGTCAGATAACGAATAGGAAACAACAGAGCAAAACCCTTTTTAGCCAATTTGTAGGCGTGCAGCATAAACTCATAGCCCATTTCAAACGGCGGGTTTGTAATGATCCAGTCAGCTTCTTTCCGGCTCGTTAAAAAATCAACGCCGCTTTCGCCGTAACCGCGATCATAAAGGTCGGACGCGTAAACTTTTGCATACGGGCATTTTGTCTTTATGCGTTCCGCCAGATCGCCTTTACCGCAAGCGCACTCCCATACGTCGCCGGCAAAACGATAATCATTGCTGCAGTTGTCAAGCAGCGCGTCTGCGACCCAATCCGGCGTCGGGTAAAAATCTCCCTCTCTGCGTTCTGAAGAGCTGTTGAAATTATATAATTCTTTAGAATTTTTCATGCCGCCATCTCCGTATAGATGTCAATTTCCAGGCGCGGCTGTTCGCTGTACCGTTTTTTGATTGATAATCCGACGATCAAAGAATCATCGCGCCAGACAATGCCGTTCAAACCGTCCAACGCCGCTTTCGCAATGTTATCGACGTCCGGTTTTTTCGCCGGCAATAACGCCCCGGCGACCGCCGACGCCCGGTCTTTTTTAGACAGTGATTTCGGGATCGGCATATATGCCGTCGCCATAACGGTAACGGGACATTCAAACATCTTTAAACCGTTCGCCCGCATGCCGATATCAGCGAGAATCGCCGCCTGTTTTTCGTAAGCCCGCGTTTTTGCGGGAGTGTATGCCACCCCCGCTTTGGTAAAACGCGGCCGGCCTTTCGGAACCGGAACGCCGTCGATAACCAGTTTAAGCCGCTTCGTCATCATCGCCGTCAATCCCCAGAAAACCTTTTTCGTCAGACTGATCGTCTTCCGATGTTTCTGAAAATTCCGCGTCAATAACATTTTCGGGCGCCGGTAACGCCATTGTTTCCGGCATGCCTTCTCCGTCAGCTTCCCGATATTCCTGATTAAATAATTCCGGTTCGTCAGGGTCAGCCTTGCAGGGCGCGCGTTCGCCGGCATATTCATCAGCGGAATTTGTCACAATTAAAACATCGTTGTTCAATGCGCCGGCAAGCTCTGAAATCCAACCGCTCGAGGAAGACAATTCAATTTTACAGCCGTCTTTCAACGTAATTTTTTCAAGCTTCGCCGGAACAGTCTTACGGCTGTTTGAAGAAATTATCTTAACAGCTTCTTTGACGAGCGTTTGGGCCGCGGAAGTTGCCGCTTCAATCTCCCTTTCCTGTTCAGATTCTGTCATCTGTGCCCACGGCTTCGGGAAATTTCTCAAGCGGTCTACCAAAAAATCCCGAATATCCCCTGTGAGTGTTTTAGTGGCCAAATTGACCGTTTCTTTTTGCGTATTCATGCTTTTTCCTTTCGTTTTTTTCAAGGGAGAAGATGGCCCCGCCCCATCACCTGCGGAGCCCCGTCCGCCGAGTTAATCTATTTTCTCCATTCCCCCATAAATGCCGGTCTTTCCCGGCTGTCATTTTCCTGTTATGATTGAAATGCCTACTTTCAAAAAACAGGAGAAAATTTATGATTGACAGTTTTTCAAGTCCTCAAAGCTCTAATGTTTCCGGAGCTTTTTATGACGAAACAACAATGCAACTGACGGTACGGTTTAAAAAAGGTGGGGCATACGTTTATTTCCCCGTTCCTAAAGAAGTTTGGACTTCTTTTAAAATTGCTACATCTAAAGGAAAATTCGTTCATAACCACCTCAAAAACCGCTTTAGTTATCGCCGGATTGCCTGATTGTTTACTTTGAGGATAGTTTCAAAGTCTTCATAACAGACAAACCCCTCAGAACCTTTCGGAAGCTCAAAGACTTCAACCCCGTCGCGCTTTTTCAATTCATTGAAAAGCTCTAACGTCGGTATATCTTTCAATTCTCTTCCCATTTTTTACCCCTTTGCATTTTCAAAAACAGCGACGACTAAAAAAGCCGCCATCACCCCAGCGCATATTCCGACAATTCCAATAAATGCCGTAATCACGCCGCCCCCGTGTCGTCCGGTTCCGGTTCGTTGTCGCTGGTTCCATTATCGTTCGCCGCGAAAAAATCATTCGGCTGAACCGCTCCGTCAGTAACGTTAATTATTCTGCGCATAACTTTGGGCGTCGGAACTCTGCCTGCGTTCACATATTGACGCACAGCCGCATAAGACAGCCCCATTTTCTGCGCAAAATCTTCAATCGAAACTTGTTCTCTTTTTAAAAACTCTTTCAGTGTCATCTTTACACCTCCAAAACAAAAATAATACATTTTGTTTTTTTAGTAAAGAACTTTTTGTATCTTTAAAAAAGAAACATTTTGTTTTATTTTCAGAAAAGGAGAAAAAAATGAGAAACAATCTTAGAGAACTGAGAAAAAAAGCGGGACTGTCTCAACTGGAGCTCGCCGACAAATTAAACACCACACAAGGAATGATAGGGCTACTTGAGCGAGGAGAAAGAAAACTTTCCCCCGACTGGCTAAAAAGAATATCTCAAATTCTGTCCTGCTCTCCTTTAGATATACTACCAGATTTAAATACACTTACGCCGACGGTTCAGCCCAATCAAAACAGCGTCAGCATTGAAATGATTGATGCTGCAGCTTGTTGCGGTAACGGTATAGAAAACTTCATGGAAAACGTTGTCGGCTTCTGGCAAATGCCGAAAGAGGAATACCGCGCTATTTCCACGATTGCACCGGAACACGTTAAAATGTTGCGCGTTTTCGGCGATTCTATGGAAACAACCCTATCTGACGGGGATTGGGTTTTGGTGGACATATCGCGAAAATTTTTTGACAGCGACGGGATTTTCTTGATTCGCCTGTCAACCGGACTTGCGGTAAAACGCATTCAAGGTACGATCGGGACAGACGTTGTTATCTGCTCAGACAATCCAAAGTATCGCCCGATCACTGCAGCAACATCAGATGTTCAGATTGTAGGTAAAGTTATTTATACCCTTAAGGCAGAAAAAGTCGGATAAAAAAAAGAAAGCCCCTGACGGGGCTTTTGTTTTAAGAGTTATTTTGGGTCAAACCGCATTTAACCGAACATCGCGGGGCGATAAAAATCGTCAGTTGCTTCAATGTTTAAATTTTCATCGGCCTTTTCTGTTATTTTTTGGGAAGTCGCTTCCAGATTGATTTCATCTTTCAGAATCTTCTGAACCGCTAACGCGCGAATCAGCATATCAATCGCCTGCGGAATTTTGATTTCTCCCTTTTCCCAACGGGTGATTTGCAAGCGTTCATATCCGATTATTTTGGCGAACGCTTCTTGTGTTTCACCCATTTCTGTGCGCAGAAATCTTAATTCTTCCGCGGTCATTCCTCCTTTTTTCGCAACAACGGCTTGTGCAATCGCGCGATGCAGGTCTTTGATATTCTTTATGCTGATGACTTCGTCGCCCTCATCGTCAATAACGGGCGAAATACCGTGTATCAACACATTTCTTATTCCGCATTCGGAATAGTTATAGGGTTTCATCTCTTTTCCTTTCCTTTTTTATAACGCCGATAATCGGCGGTCTTCCGCTTACTCGTCAACAAACATAACGGTAATGATTTTTAAGCTTCGTTGTTTTTCATCTGCCAACACAACGACGCGCAATGTTCTTTTACCGCTGTTCGGAGAAACGTATTCAACCTTGTATCTAAAAAATCCTCTCGTCGCCGGTTCGGGGTCTTCATAAACATATCCATTGCGCAAAACATACAACACATCTCCGGTTAATATATTCCGTTCTTCCATACGTTCTTTTGCGTGCAGTTTATAGGCTATCTCTGACGGATTTTTTGAAATTTCATGAATATAATCCGTTGCGTCTGCCGGAATCCAAGGCTGTTCTTTGAATTTCATCTCTGTTAATCCTAAAATCAATTAAATTAATTATGTATCTTTTTGATACATTGTCAACATATCTTTTCATTTTTTTGCTCATTTTCCTCTCTTTTCCGTCGTTTTCCATTCCCGACAGAAAAAAAATACAAAATGTTTTATTTTTGTATTGACAATATAAAACAAATTGTATTATAACTTGTTTTATCAAGAGCGAACAGCTCGGCGATCTTAAACAAGTTTAATACGATACTCCCGACGTTGCGTCGTTGGGTATGAGAATGGAGCAGACGCGCAGGCGGAACAAGCGGCGTCCGGGATAAAGCAACACCCCCATTCGGGAAACCTCCGGCAACTAGCTGATGCGGCTGCCGGGTGGTTATCCTCAAGGGCAGGGTCGCCACGGTTGGCCTTTCGTATTGCCTTGAGCGAAAGAAAAACTCTGTCCTTCAGGATAATCATTTAAAGGTTATTTTAAAACGCCAGGCGAATACGCCCGGCAAAACGGGTTTTATTTTTTGTAACTGACACACCATACAGGCGGGGCGGTTTAATCCTCTCCTAAAACATAAGACACGTGCAGAACCTTGCCGCTCCGCCTGTTTGAAAGAAAAGTCATCAGAATGAAAAATGATAAAAATCATCTTTTTGATATTTTATTTTCTATTTTTCTCTGCTCTTTCAGATATTTTTTCACATCTTCATGTGTTTCTGTTAACAAGCTCAAGAGTATTTTATTTAGATCTTTGTTTGAAAAGATATCAGGTACACTTATATTTCTTGGCTTTAAAGAAGTATTAGCAACAATGTTTATTGTACTTGTCTCACATTTTTTCAAATCAAATGAGTCTAGTTGTATAAATTCTCCTCCGTATTTATCTCTTATTTTGTTTGTTAATAGAGATAAGAATAAATCATAATTTGATTTGATATAGCGCTTATTCGAAAAACCTATATTGCTAGATTGATCTAGAATTTCCTTGGGGAGAATAGGATATTTAAGAAGAAATTTGATATAAAAATATATATTTGAAAATGTTATTTCATCAGGATTATTAATATATTCTTCAAATAAATCTATTCTTTTATGAAACAAAACAGATGCTAAAAGAGCATTTGATGAATAACTTAAAAAAGAGCTATTTTTATGATTTTTGCGTAAACGAAGAATCATTTTAAATGCATCATCTACTTTTTCTCCAAATAGGTGACGTTCGAGACCATAGTAAAATACAAAGACATATCCTGTATCTATCAGGCTATCTATATTGGTAAGCCAATTTAGGTAAATCCAGCGTTGCTCTGAAGACATGCACTCATATGAAGGAAAATATGGAAGAGTCTCCACAAAAAGCATGTTTTTTGGTTTACTAATCGGAAGAGAAACAGAAATAGAACTTGGTTCAACATCACCTGTTATAGCGATATAGAAAGAAAATCCATTTTCTGAGTTAAAACTACGCATATCTCTTTTGGGATCATAATTTTTGTATTTACCGTCAGAGAACCATAGAAGTTGGAATACATCTTCTGGAATGGAATATCCTTTTAAAGGTATAAGACCGTTGTTTTTACTGGAGGTGTATTGTTTATCTTTTTTGGCTTCAATAAGCAGTTGACTGGTTTTTTGTTGTTTTCTATCTCTTTTTATTTTTGATATCATGAAAACAAGAATGGAAACATGAATTATTCCGATAAAAGGATTATTTTTCTCAAATGATCTCACCAAGCTAGAAGGGGTTGTTATTATAACAGAAAGAAAAATAAGCCACAAAGCAAAAGAACAAAGCCGATTCATTAACAATGATAACCATTCCATATTATCAACCTTTATTTGAAGTTTTATTGAAAAATATACTAATAGATTTTGTGTTAATAAATCATTGACAACGACTCCGCGTTTTGATACCGTTTTATTGAGGCTTGAAACCCCTCATCAACAACGGTTAGCGTCCCGTCAGTACGTCTTTTTTATGCCCGTATTTTGCGGGAAGAGTCTATCCGTAAGGACGACTACACGATTTGTTGACGTGGGTTTCAACTTCCCGCGCCTCACGGGTTGGGGCGTTTTTGAAACAGGAATCAACAAAATGAAAAACGAAATCATCACATTTAATTTTAAGAACAATTCTGTCCGGACACAGGCGATTGACGGCAACGCTTGGTTTTGCCTTGTGGACGCCTGCTCCGCTTTAGGGCTGTCAAATAGCCGCAAAACTAAAACACAGTTACAGCAGGCTGGTGTAACTAAAAGTTACGTCAGCCATGCAAGCGGCTCTAAATCCGTCACCTTCATCAACGAACCGAATCTGTACCGTCTGATATTCCGGTCGAACAAACCGCAGGCGCAGGCATTCGCGGATTGGGTATATGAAGAAGTCCTGCCGTCCATTCGCAAAACGGGCGCGTATGCCCCAGCCGGCGAAGTGTCCGTTCGTGAACACACCCGCGCCCTGCCGTCTGGAAAGAAAGAAATCGTCCTGTCCGAAAAGGCGAAACAGGAAATCGGCGGAATCGTCAAAGCGTGTTTAGGGACTTCCGGCAAGACGTCCTGCGCTTTAGACGTAGATGTGCTTAAAAACCTTATCCGAGAAGTTTTGCGCGAAGAGCTGGCAGGCTTTTTACTCAAAGACGGCGTGACGGCGACGGAACCGTTTAACGGCAACGTGACAGCGGACGGACTGCCGGCGGCAAACTGGGTGCTGAGCATTGTCCACGGCGCCGGCGCTCTGCAATCCATTATCGGCCAGCTGAAGGACAAACAGACCGAAGCCGCCAAACTTCTGGCTTAATCAACAAAATACCAACATCACCGCCGGCGGGGCAATCTCCGCCGGGCGGGATAATTTACCCGGAAAAAGGGGACATCATGAAAGAAATATTTGAAGCTTTCTGCAGTTTAACACTGCGGGACGCGGCGGATTATGCCGCGTTCGCGTTTGCGATGACGACTTGGTGCGCGGCGCTTTGGATCATATTCGGAGGATAAAATGACAGAAAAGATTATAGACGCGGAATATGAAGAAATATCTGCGGATCTTCGGCAAATCCGCGAAACGTTACCGCCGCGCAGTTATCGGATAAAACCTGTTGAAATCATGGTTTATGCGATGTCGCCTGTGATTGCCGCGGCGGTTGGTAAAATCATCAGTTTGATTGTGTGGGAGTAAAGACAGTGAAACATTTTAAATTAAGAAAAGATTTATCCATAGAGATAAACGGAAAAAAACTGTTCAGGATTGAATCAACAGAAAACCTTTCAAAACATAACGTTAAAAAAGGTGATTTAGGTGGATTTGTAGAAAAAGAAAGCAACTTGGACGGCGATGCGTGGGTGTACGGCGATGCGCGGGTGTACGGCGATGCGCGGGTGTCCGGCAATGCGTGGGTGTACGGCGATGCGCAGGTGTCCGGCGATGCGCGGGTGTCCGGCAATGCGCAGGTGTCCGGCGATGCGTGGGTGTCCGGCGATGCGCAGGTGTCCGGCGATGCGCGGGTGTACGGCGATAAAATAGAGAAGACAAATGATTTAATAAATATAACTTCTAACGTCCATTCATACAATATTACGATAACACAGTCGCATATCGCGATAGGCTGTCAGTACCATAGTAAAAAGGCTTGGTTTAATTTTACCGATGACGAGATCAGAAAAATGGACGGCGAAAAGGCGGTTGAGTGGTGGAAAATTTGGAAGCCGATCTTAAAGACAATTTGCGAAGGTTTAAAACAATGAAAAAACTTTCAGAACGCGCGAATTCGCGCAACAAAGTGACCGTCGGCGGCCTTTTAAACGCACAACGTCAGGTTTTTGCATTTTTGGGTAACGAGTTAGGAGCGGCTTACAATAAAAATCATGAGAATGTCTGCTACGACCGACGCGGAGAATACACCGGTAACGCCACCAAAGCAGACATTAAGGCCGCCTATGCGCAAGAAGCCCTTGAACGCACCCGCCCAGCGCTTGAAACGTTCGACGCAGGATCAGCATACGACGTGTTGGCGCAATGCCTGGACGTTATTTTACGCGTTTACTGCGATCATGATCTTGACGACGAGCAGCTCAGCAAAGAATTGCTTGCGATCAAACAGTTTCAAGAACGGGAAAAAATGGAGAAAGCGGCATGAACGGCGACACTTCTGTTTTAGACGATATTTACGAATTGGGCGCGGCTTTAAATGATCTTTACGAAAATTTCAAAAAAGGAAAAGACGATGCAGAACAACCGGCAGACATGGCTGAATAAACGCAAAGGCGGCATTGGCGGCTCTGATGCCGCTGCCGTTATCGGTCGTAATCCGTGGATGTCTAATGTTGATTTATGGCAAATCAAGACGGGCCGGAAGAAACAGGAAGACATTTCCAACAAAGACGTTGTCAAATACGGCATAGCGGCGGAAGGTTATCTTATATCTCTGTTCGCGTTAGACAACCCGCAGTATGACGTGAAACACGTTGATTTTGATATACTCCGCCATAACAAACACCCGTTCCTGCTTGCGTCGTTGGACGGTCGCCTGATTGAACGGGAAACGGGACGGAAAGGCGTTCTTGAAATCAAGACGACGGAAATCCGCCGCGCTACCGATTGGGATAAATGGGATAATCAAGTGCCGGACAATTATTATTGTCAGGTGTTGCACTATTTGTCCGTTACCGGTTGGGATTTTGCGATTTTGAAAGCGCAAATCAAGCACTATAAGGACGACGTTCCGACGCTGACGACGCGGCAATACTTTTTTGACGCGAAACGATGCGCCGAGGACATTGCTTATTTACAGCAAAAAGAAATCGAGTTTTGGCAGGAATACGTTGAAAAGGACGTATGCCCGCCGCTTATCTTACCCCAAATCTAAGGAGAAAATGCTATGGGAAATTCACTCGTTAAAAAACAATCTTTTTCGACATTTCTGACCGCGCCGAACATTAAGGCCCGCATCAATGAAGTCGTCGGAAAAAACGCGCAAAGCTTTATGACTTCCATTGTTTCGGCTGTTTCCGCAAATCCGACTTTGCAGGAATGTGAACCGGCAACAATTCTTTCCGCCGCATTTTTGGGCGAAGGGCTGAAGCTGTCGCCGTCCCCGCAGCTGGGGCAGTATTATATGGTCCCGTATGACAACAAAAAAGCCGGTGTTAAACAGGCACAGTTCCAGCTCGGCTATAAAGGCTATATTCAACTGGCTATCCGTTCGGGCTATTACCGCAAAATCAACGTGATCGCGATCAAGGACGGGGAACTCGTCCGCTTTGACCCGCTTAACGAAGATATTGAGGTCAATCTGATTGACGACTTTGAAGAACGGGAAGCCAAAGAAACGATCGGCTATTATGCGATGTTTGAATATACGTCCGGTTTCCGCAAGGCTATTTATTGGCCGAAATCCAAAATGCTCTGCCACGCCGACCGTTTTTCCAAAGCGTTCTCAAAGGAGAAATACAAAGAATTACTGGCCGGACAAATCCCCGAAAAGGATATGTGGAAGTATTCTTCCTTCTGGTATAAGGACTTCGACGCGATGGCCTATAAAACGATGCTACGCCAACTGATCAGCAAATGGGGCATTATGTCGGTTGATCTGCAAAAGGCGTATGAAGCCGACGAAGCGTTGATTAAGGAAGATGGAACGGCTGAATACATCGACATTGAAGAAGCCCCAGCCACCGCGCCCGTTCAACCCGCAAACACAGCAAAAGAAGCGACGCTTAAAGAACCGGAACAAGCTCTGGCGGACGACGACGATCCGTTTGATGCGGCTGTTGCCTGATTAAGGAGAAATGAAAATGGCGATGGAATTGATAGTTAAAGAACCGGAAATGCAGTCGATCTCTTTCAATTTTGAGGAATTGAAAGCGGAAATCGGAGAGGCATTGGAAAAGTATTGCGGCATTGTCTATACGGACGCGACAATCAAAGACGCCAAAAGCGACCGCGCCGCGCTGAACAAGTTTAAAGATGCGCTTGAAACAAAGCGGAAAGAAATCAAAAAGCGTTCGATGATTCCGTATGAAGCTTTCGCCGAACAGGTCAAAGTTTTAACGAGCCTGATTGACTTCCCGTTAAACGAAATCGACAGGCAAGTCAAAGCCTACGAAGAACGGAAAAAAGAGGAACGCTTGGCCGCTCTTCAAAAGTTCTACGATTTTCTCTGGCGGGATTATGATTTTTACCAAAGCGTTCTTCCCTTTGAAAAAGCGATTGCGCTCAAAAAGGAGATGCTGAACGCTTCGGTCAATGAAAAAGCGGCGGAAGGACTTTTGCAAGACGTTCTTAACCGTTGCGTAAGCGACCTGAACTCCATAGCCGCACTTCAATTAGGCGCGAACGAACCGGCTTTGATCGACTTTTATAAAACCTGTTACGACATCAATTCAGTCATTCGCAAAGCGCAGGACATCAAATCGGCGGCGGAGGCAAAGAAGCGGCAGGAAGAAAAAACAGCCCCGTCAGTCAAACAAAGCCCGATTTACAAACAGGAAGAAGAACCGGCTCAAGTTCCGGTATCAGAAACGGCGGAAGAAACGCCGGTCATTCAGGTTGACTTCCGCGTTTGGGGAACGAAAGAACAGCTTCGCACGTTACAGGTGTTTTTAAAAGAAAACGGCATCAAATACGGCAAAGTCGAATAAGAAGAGAAAATTGGAGATCGAAATGACAAACAGCAGGTTTAGATTCAGAGCCTTTTTTGAAGGCGCTACCTTTTACGATGACGATGGAAACGAATACACAAAATCGTTTTATCTGTATGACGTCGCGCTTTACAAAGAACTTGATTGCGGCATAAGCCGAGATGATTTAGAGGCTCAGCTTCGCGAACAGTGCTTTTCGGAAAAAGAGATAAGAAGGATTGAAGAAGACGAGTTCGACAGTTGGGATGCCGAATGGTATTTCTTTACCCCCTCTGCCATCGAACAATGCACGGGCTTGCGTGATAAGAACGGCAAGCTAATTTACGAGGGTGATATTGTACAGACTAACGACCAAACAATCGGGGATGTAAAATTCGGGAAGTACGGCGGTGATAGTTGGCAAGGTTGGCATTTGGGATTTTACATTGATTGGATTAAATACAGACAGCCCTGCCAGCGAAAACCGACTTTGCGAAAAGACTTTTGGTTTTGGATTGAAAACCGAGAACTTGAAATCGTCGGCAATATTCACTAAAACGCGGAGTTTCTGAAATGACAAAAGAAACAAAACTCAAACCCTGCCCGTTCTGCGGTCAAGATTCTGCTGGTTTTGCGAATGCCGGTTTCGGTTTCATCGTTAAATGCAGAAAATGCGGAACGAAAACAGATAAACAGAACACCACGGAAGAAGCGGCGGCCTTCTGGAACGAAAGAAAACCTCTTTCGGATATTGTGCCAAGTAATTCGATAGAATTTCTTGTTAAATTCACAAGAGCCTTGGCGGATATTCTCGCCGAAAACAAACGCCTCCGGGAAGCGTTGGAAAACATCAAAGAGAAAGCAGTACTTGAGGAAAGTGAAGCGTCAAACGCAACATACGGTTTTGCTTATGAAATTGAAGAACTCACCCGCGACGCTCTGAAAGGCGGTGAAAAATGATCGAAATTCTTAAACATAATCCCGAATATCAGAACCTTGAGCAAGGATGGGATCACACCGGCTTGTTTTTCTCTGACAAAGAAAAAGCGGAAGAATATCGAAAAAAACAGCATGGATCCGACTGGGCAAGCTGGCTGATAGATTATGTGGAAGTTGAAGAACCTGATATGTTCGCGGAGGTTATAGAATGACAGGCCAGTTATCGTTTGATTTTTCCGCGTCGGCGCCGCGTTCAATCGCGCCGGAGCCGTCTCCGGGAAGGAACTCGCCGCTTGTCATGCCCGATCTTTCCCGCGTCTTCTGGTTGTTCAAAAAAGACAAAAAAGGCTTCACGGAAATGTTCGAGTGCGACGCTCGCGGCAAAGATTACACCCGCGCCGAATGGCTCGAGTTCTGCGATCGCCACCACTTTTTATACTGGTCTTACAGACCATATATTGATTTTTAAACTTGAATTAGGAGGAGCAGCAATGGCTGAACCCGCAAAATATTACACGATTCAAACTTTGGCAGAATTATGGGGTGTTTCTTCAAAAACTGTCAGAAAACTTGTCAACTCCGGTGAACTACCGCATATTCGAATTGGAACGCTGATTCGGATCCGACCGGATCAGGTTGATGAATACGAAAGAAACAAAACGGAAAAGCAGCAATGTCCAGACCAAGAAACAACAGTTTACGACCTCACCTCCGCCAGATCGGCGCGACTTACTACATCTGCTATCACAGCAACGGCAGAAGTCAAAGGCTCTCTGCTCGGACGACGGATCGCGCGAGTGCTGAGTTAGCCCTCGCGGAGTTTATTCAGCAAGCACAAAAAAAACAGACTTTTTCAGCCGTCCCGACGATTGATGAAATTCTGAACCTATACGAAGATCAAAAGGAAAAAGAAGGAAAAAAGGAATCCGTCAAATATCAGATCGATCATTTGCGGGAATTTTTCGGACATCTGGTATCGGAAAGCCTGACGGATAACGTGATAGACGCATATTATTCTTTTCGTTCCGGAATAAAAACAGCGACGGTAAGCCGGGAACTGTCGATTTTGAACGCGGCGTTGAATTATGCGAAATATAAAAAGGTCATTAAGGATTTTCAAAAGATAAAACTGCCTGCACCGTCAGAGCCGAGGGATTATATAATCACGAAAGAAGAGTTCCGAAGGCTTATTGCGGAGGCAAAAAAGACGTTTCACCTGTTCGTTTATATGGCTCTGGCGATCGGAACGCTGGCGCGCAAAAGCGCGATCCTCGGTTTAACGTGGGATCGCGTCGATTTTGAAACAGGATTGATAAATCTCTCTGATCCGAAATTAAGGATAACGAATAAACGACGCGCCATAGTTCCGATGAACGACGCCCTGCGCGCTGTTTTGCTTCAAGCGAAGGAAGCGGCTCAAACGGATCACGTTGTCGAATATCACCGGAAGCCCGTTGCCGACATAAAAAAAGCGTTTCAGCGTTGCGCTGTGCGCGCTGGCCTCCCGAAAGTGACGCCGCATATTTTACGCCACACGGGGGCGTCGTGGCAGATTATGGAAGGCGTCGAGATTGAAGACGTTTCCTTTTTCCTCGGTCATAAAAACATACAGACAACATATAAACATTATGCTAAATATTCGCCGGACTATCTAAGGAAGGCGGCCAATGTCTTAAACGACGTAATCGGGTAAAAAATAAAAGCGCAAGTTTGCGCTAAAACAATTCCCCGACTCGGTAACGTGGTATAAAAAACGGCAGAAAGCGGTCATTAAAAGGCACAGACTTCCGCCATTTTCTCTTTTGCCCGCTCCGTTGACATCGTAGGGGTCACAAGTTCGATCCTTGTCGCGCCCACCATTTAAACCCCTGAAAACCAAGAGTTTTCGGGGGTTAAAATTTTTTAGAAGCCTCCTTTTTCACCTCAAAAGGTAACAAATAGGTAACACGCGACGGGGGCATTTACAGGCTCAAAAAAGTTTTCGTATCGAATCGGTAAAAGCGGATAAAAAATCCCTTCCGGTTCACGGTTCCGGTTCTTGAATCGGAAAAAATGTTAATCAAAAGCAATTAAACGCAATTAACGGCAAACGTCGAAAATACAAACACTTGCAAGGCGTTTCAATCCGTCCGACAATAGCGTTCGAACTTTGAAGAAAGGGCTTTTCGATGACGGACGACACGACACACAATCAGATGAAACCGTATTGCGATATGAAAGAGGCTTTGGAGTGGATCGCGTTCGGCTGGCCCGCATTTGAAAACAGGGCCGACAGAATCCCTTTTGAGCGAAAGCAACGCTTTGACGGGAAGACCTTTCGTTTCGCCGAAAAACAGTTAAAGCAAGCCGTCTTAAACCGCAATCTGCCGGTTACGGGCGTTCCCTATTCCCGTTGCCGCGCGTGGTTGTTGCCGCTTTCCGCCGTCACGTTCGTTCTTTATTTCATCACTTATACCCTCATCGCTCTGCCGGTTGGCTTCCTTTTCAAACTGTTCGGACACCCGCTTCATCTGACAAGCCCCTTTTCCTTTAACACGCCGGAGCGCGTCATTCCGCGCCTGTATCTTCCGATCGAGCATTTCTATAAATACACGTTCAGGGATTTGCCCTATTGCCCCGAACAAAACGCTTACGCTTGCCAAATTCCGGAGAAACACCGTTCCAAATGGCGCGTCGAGATGAAAGACAAAACCTTTGAAAGCGAATACGCCGCCAAGCGGTTTGCCAAAGAAATGAATCTTCCCCTGCCCGAAAGAGAGGACAACCGCCGGATGATAAAGGAAAACGAGCTTGTTTCCGCTTTGCACCCCGAATGGAACGAAATCACGTTTTCATCGTTCGGCTGTTTTGTTCAGGGCTTGACCCGCGTGGAAATCCCGACGGATCAACTGCAAGTATTATTTCCTTTGGCATTGGCGCAAACGGAGAACAAATCCTTTTCCGAAACGCTTGAGGAGTTTGATTACGTTTCCCCGTATATGCTTGTGATGAAAGACGTGATCGAGGAACTGAAAATCTCAAAGACGAATCAGCCCGTCAAAAAGATCGTCGAACACGCCGTTATCGAGTGCGGGAACAAGCGGCACATCGAAATATCGCAAAGATTCGCGGAATACATCGCGCAGGCGATCCGGTTGCCGGAGGCTCAAAAAGGGGGCGCGCCCAAGCTGTCCGAAACAAAAAAGTGAGTTCTCCGTTTTTGGCGGATTTCTTCTGATTTTCAAACATCGGCGAAAGGGTGCGCCCCTCTCCCCCGCACCGTGCGCCCGTTGAGAGCGCGGTAAAAACCTGATGACCTTGTCGTTGTCAAATCAACACGAGTAACAAGGAGGTCATTATGTTGCCAATGAAAAAATATCTTTCCCGAAAAGAAGCGTCCGCCTATCTGACGGAGATCGGGTTTCACACGACGTATAAGACGTTGGGCAAGCTCGCCACGATCGGCGGCGGCCCGAAGTTCCACAAGTTCGGAACGAAAAGCGTTCTTTACGCGATCGAAGATCTGGACGCGTGGGCGGCGGAACGGCTGTCCCCCGCTTTCAAGTCCACTTCGGACAAGGCGGGTGCGTTATGAGTAAAAAGCGCAAAAGTTTTCTGATCTACATTGACACGCTGCCGCTGTTCGACGAATTGAACGACGAGGACGAACTAAGTCTTTGCCGCGCGATCAATCACTATCACCGCAATCTGCCGATCGAACTGACGGAAGTCGCACGCCCTCTGTTCAGCATCTTTCGGGCGCAATTCGAACGCGACAACGAACGGTATTTAGCCAGATGCGAAAAGAACCGTGCGAGCGTATTGAAACGCTACGAACAGCAACAATCGAATACGGACGAATACGAATGTAAACAACCGAATACGGACTCTACCGATAGAGATAGAGATAGAGAAAGTGACAGAGATAGAGGGAGAGAAAGAGATATTATCCCTCTTTCCTTTAAGTTTTCCCCCTACTGTTCGGAAACGATGCCCGAAGAACTGCGCCAAGCGGCGGAGGCTTTCGTCGAAGAGCTGACGGACAGGGAAAAGCTTGATATACCTTTCTTACAGATTCCATTCTAACAGAGATAAAAAAGTATAAAAAAATTTTTTGATATGCTAAAGTTTACAAAAAGTTAAAAGGGGAAAAGAAATGTCAAAAACAAATGATGAATGGATGCAACTCATCTCTGCCAAACGTTTAAGAGAATTATTTGAAAAGGAAAATGAGGAAAGTCAATATCCCTATGAAAGAGATGAGGCAGAAAAGGACTATGGCAGAGTTCTTTTTTCTACGCCTTTTCGACGTTTAGCAGATAAAACACAAGTTTTTCCTCTTGAAAAAAATGATAGCGTAAGGACAAGATTAACACACTCATGTGAAGTCGCTAGTCTCGCTCGAAATTTTGGAATAAATATTGCGGAAATGTTAATTAAAAAATTAGGCGATAATCCTTCATATGAAGAAGCTAAAACATATATTCGTCGTATCCCCGCCATTCTTGCTACGATTGGCTTAGCTCATGATATTGGTAATCCGCCTTTTGGACACCAAGGAGAAGATGCTATTCGTAAATGGATTAAAAACAATAACGTCTTTAATGATGATTTTTTAAAAGGGCAATCTGGAGAAAACAAAGATGATTTTGAGGAAATGAAACAGGATTATCTTTGTTTTGATGGAAATGCTCAAACATTTAGAGTTATTACGCGACTTCAAATTAGACCTGATAATTACGGTTTAAATTTAACATGCGGAACATTAGCCGCAATAATTAAATATGCCTATTCATCACTTAAGTGCAAAGAAACAGAAAAAAATAAATTTGGATATTTTTATTCAGAAAAAGACATAGTAGAAAAAATTTGGCAAGAAACGGGACTAGAAGAAAATTGCAGACATCCTTTAACTTATGTTATGGAAGCCTGTGACGATATTGCATATTGTATAATTGATTTAGAAGATGCCGTTAAAAAGAAAATTATTTCATTTGAAGATATAATTTCAGACATTGAAAATGAAAAAGAAAATAATGATGATATAAAAAAACTGATTGAAAAATCAAAAGAAAATGGCGATGAAATAGAAGGTCTTATAAAAGACGCAAAGGAAAAGAAGGATTATTATAGAAAAGAAAAAGGTCTCTCATCTTTTGAAGTAAACGATCTTTCCATTCAGCGTCTCAGAACGTTTGTTATAGATAGAATGGTAAAATCTGTCTTAAAAACGATAGAAGATATGTTTTTTTCTTCTCAAGAAGAAACGTCAAAGGAAAAAGGAGAAAATGATAGTTTTAATAATCTAATAGAAAAATCTTCTGTGTATGCTCTATGCAAGATACTGAAAAATATTGGGAAAAGAAGAGCTTATAATTATCCGTCAGTTATTAAAACAGAATTAGATGGATATATAGTAATTACAAAATTGATGGATTACTTGTGGTATGCAATTACAAAGAGAGATGACAAGCCAATAAACAGTGAGCGAAGCGATCCTTTTGCAAGTTATGTTTATAATCTTATTTCTGAAAATTACAGAAGGGTAGCCGAACAAGATGACGAGCTTCCTCTCCGTTATAAAGAAGTTCAGTTGCTTGTTGATATGATTTCTGGTATGACTGATTCATACGCTGTTGATTTATACCATCAGCTTCATGAGCTTTATATGAGATTTCCGACAAACGATGCCAAAATCTGATACATATAGAAAATATTTATTGAAAAGCAAAAGGGATTTCTTTGCATCTCATAAAAGAGAGCAAGAGTTTATCGATAATTTGGCTCAATTTGGAGATGTTGCAATTTTTGGCGGAATGTTGAGAGATTTCGCATTTAAACGTTTTTTTAGATCTACGTCAGATATAGATATAGTTATTGATTCTTCGGAAAAAGAACGTATTTTTAACATCTTAAATACTTTTTGTTATTCAAAGAATAATTTTGGCGGTTATAGGATTAAAAACAAAGGAATAAAAGACTTTGATGTTTGGTTTTTAGAAGACACCTGGGCTTTCAAAAACAAAATTATAAAAAAAGAGCCAAGCTTTGATGCTTTATTAGACACCACATTTTTTAATATAGATTCTATTTTGTATCTAATATCTTCTAACAAAATCCTCAAATCTGAAAAATATTTTTCTAACTTAGAAAACAAGTGCTTAGATATTTGTCTCGAAGAAAATCCAAATACGTTATCATCTTTTGTTAGAGCAATATATTTATCAAACACATTAAATTTAAAGGTTGGAAGGAGATTGTTTTATTTTTTAAAAAAAGAAATAAGCAAAATCGATACAGATACCGTAAAAGAATGTGCACAAAAAAAATATGGCATATATTCTTTTTTTTCAAAAAATAGTATAGAAAACATCCTTAATAAAATAGACATGCAACCTAACGGATCTATTTTCTATAACGAAAACATATTGTCGAATCAAGAAGAACTACCCTTTTATAATGGTTAAATATTTCCACCCATATTCTAAACCAGATTTAACAACATACATTTCTAAAAACTAGAACTTCTTTTTAAACTATATAATAAGGAACAAACTATTCCGCCGATATAAAAAGAAACGGTTTCAATATTCCCTATTATCATTTTCATCAAGAGAATAGATTTTATTGCTCCATTTTAAAAAGTTTTTTATCCCCCACTACGATAAATAAAATAAGCTTAACCCTATTTCATGAAGAGTTAAAGATTCATTTAAAGCTGTTTTCCGGCGGATTGTAAGGCATTGATTCTATTAAGGGCGATTTTTTGCAGGAAAGCCTTTTTGTGCCACAAAAAGAGCGAAAACTACTCTGCTAACCAGTCCTTGAAATCACCCTCAAACAGCTGTAAAATTTTATCCGTCACACACGCTTGAACGTCCTATTTATGGAGATAGCTATGACTATGATTCATAAGACGTTCAGAATAGAAAAAGAAATTTGGGATGCGCTTGTCGCTGAAAAGCAATGCCCGTCCCGCCTGATCCGGTTGTTCATTCTTGCGGGAGTTTATCAGATGAAAATCCCGCATTATGACGAAATCGTTTTGCTGACAAAGCTTGAAGAAGACGCCCGAAAAATAGGCGTCAACACCAATCAAGCCGTCCGCGCATTGAACACGACGCTGATAAAAAAGCAGTCGCTTGAAGAAAAAACTTTGCAAGATTTGCAACGGGTTTGCCGTGAACTTCACACACTGCGGGATAAAATCAACAAGCTTCTGGGGCTGTATTACGGCAAATAAAACGGGCTGAAGGAAAGCGTCCGTCTTTTCTTTCTTGAAAGCTCCCCCGCCTGACGGTATTCTGTTTGCGTATCGACGGCATTGGGTCGCCGATAAAGTGCCTTAGCGGGTGCGGAGCCTTAGAACAGCTCTCTTAATCTTACCCGGTGCAGAGATGCGCCGTTATTCGTTTTGCTTATGGCAAACACGAAAAGTATCCCCGACTGTCTTTATTGATGGTTCGGGGAGCTTTTGGCGTATGTTCAGAAGTCCCGATTTGTATCGACAGGCTTTAAAGGTCAAAAGGATCATTCGGTAAGATTATGATTGTTCTAACTCCCCGACCGCTGAAAGGCGGTCTATGGGGATTTTTTATGTCTGAAAACAACGCCGTCACTCTTTTCAATCTGTTGGAAAAATACCGCAGCGAAAGCTTTTCCGAACGCGACAAAGGGACGCGTTTCGAACGTCTGATGCAGGTGTGGTTAAGGACGGATCCTTTATACGCGCGGGACGTTGGAACGGTTTGGCTGTGGAACGAATTTCCTTTCCGTTCGGACTTCGGCGGTAAGGACACCGGCATAGATTTGGTCGTTAAAACGGTTGACGGCGAATTTTGGGCGGTGCAGTGCAAGTTTTACGCTCCGGACACGACAATCACGAAAGCGTCCGTCGATACGTTTTTATCAACGTCTTCGCGAATGTTCGACGACGGAAAGGCGTTTTCGCGCCGGCTGTGGATTTCGACGGGCGAGCATTGGAACGGCGAAGCGGAAAACACGGTCGCCAATCAAATTATTCCGTTCACGCGCATTTCCCTGACGGATTTGTCCCTGTCCGAAGTGCGTTGGGACGAATTGGACAAGGGGATTTACGGCGAACGGGCGTTGACGGCGAAAAAACAGTTGCGTCCGCATCAGGAAAAGGCCGTCGCCGCCGTTCACGAACATTTCAAAGACCATGACCGCGGCCGCCTGATTATGGCGTGCGGCACGGGCAAGACGTTCACGTCGCTGAAAATAGCGGAACAAGAAGCGAAACGAGTGTTGTTCCTTGTGCCGTCGATTGCTTTGCTGGGACAGACGTTAAGGGAATGGACGGCGCAGACGGACACGCCGATTTATCCGGTATGCGTTTGTTCGGACGCTGAAATCACCCGCGATAAAAAGAAAGGCGAAGACGCGGCAGTTTCCAAAATCATCGATCTGGCGATGCCCGCATCGACGAACATTCCGACCGTTGTTTCTCGGTTGCGTTCGGCGGCGGCAAAAGACGGCATGACGGTCGTGTTTTCGACGTATCAATCCATCGATGTCATTTCACGGGCGCAAGAGCGGACGGGGTTTGAATTCGACCTGATCGTTTGCGACGAAGCACACCGCACGACCGGCGCGATCAAAGACAAAGAGGACGAATCCGCCTTTACGAAAGTTCACGACAACGCGTTTATCAAAGCGAAAAAACGGTTGTATATGACGGCGACGCCGCGGCTGTATCGGGACGATGTCAAGGAAAAAGCCAAACGGGAGGACATTCTGCTTTGTTCGATGGACGACCCCGCGATTTACGGCGAGGAAATCTACCGGATAGGATTTGCCGAATCCGTGAAGACGGGCTTGCTTTCGGATTACAAGGTTTTGGTGTTGACCCTGAATGAAAACGATGTCCCGTCCGCTTTGCAAAAAGCGATAGCGGATAAAACGAAAGAGATTTCCACCGACGACGCGTCCAAACTGATGGGGTGCATCAACGCGTTGTCGAAACGGATGCTGATCGACGAAGGATTGTTGAAGGAAACGGATCCCGAACCGATGCGGCGCGCCGTGGCGTTTTGCCAAACGATCGAGAAATCGAAAAGAATATCGGACGTTTTCAATACTTATAAAACCGAATTTTACGACAGCTTGAGCGAAGCGGACAGAGCGGAAACGGTTGACGTCTTTTCACGGCATATAGACGGGTCGATGAACGCTTTGGAGCGCGGGGAACGGATGGAATGGCTGAAAAGCGCGCCGGCGAACGCGAACGAATGCCGCATTTTAACGAACGTCCGCTGTCTGTCGGAAGGCGTTGACGTGCCGACATTAGACGCCGTGATGTTTTTATCGGCCAGAAATTCGCAAATCGATGTGGTGCAATCGGTCGGCCGCGTGATGCGCAAAGCGGACGGCAAGAAATACGGCTATATCATCATTCCCGTTGTCATACCGGCGAACGTGGAACCGGAAAAGGCGTTGGACGACAATGACAGGTTTGCGGTCGTCTGGTCGGTTTTGAACGCGTTAAGGGCGCACGACGACCGTTTCAACGCTTTTGTGAATAAAATCGAACTGAATAAAAAGAAACCGGACAACATTCTGATCGGCGGCACGGCGGCTTTGCGTTCGTCGGGTGAAGCGTCGATTACGGAAAAAGACCTTTACGAACAGTTGGTTTTTCAGTTTGACGGACTGCAAAACGCGATTTACGCCCGTATGGTCAAAAAAGTCGGCAACCGGCATTATTGGGAACAATGGGCGAAAGACGTCGCCGACATCGCCGCGCGGCACAAAGCGCGCATTGAACGCCTGATCGCCGAAGACGCGGAAGCGAAAGCCGCGTTTGACGAGTTTTTGCAGGGATTGCATAAAAACATCAATCCGTCCGTTACGCAAAACGAAGCGTTGGATATGCTGGCGCAGCACCTGATTACGAAACCGGTATTCGAAGCATTGTTTGAAAACACGTCCTTTGTGAAAACAAACGCCGTTTCGGTCGCGATGCAGAAAATTATCGACCTGTTGGACAAGCAGGCGTTCGACAAAGACCGCGAAACGCTGAACAAGTTTTATGAATCGGTCAAAGAGCGGGTGGAAGGTATTGACAACGCGGAGGGAAAGCAAAAAATCATCGTCGAACTGTATGACAAGTTTTTCAAAGTCGCGATGCCGAAAACGGTTGAAAAACTGGGCATCGTTTATACCCCCGTCGAAGTCGTCGATTTTATCGTCCGGTCGGTCGCCGACGTGCTGAAACAGGAATTCAACCGTTCGATTTCCGATGAAAACGTGCATATCCTCGACCCGTTCACGGGCACTGGCACGTTTATCACGCGCCTGATTCAAAGCGGATTGATCAAAGACAAAGACCTGAAACGCAAATATGAAAAGGAACTGCACGCGAACGAAATCCTGTTGCTTCCGTATTACATCGCGTCCGTCAACATTGAAGACGCTTTTAACGAGATTTTTCAGGGGGAAAACTTTATTCCGTTCAACGGGATTTGTTTGACCGACACGTTTCAACTGGGCGAAACGGACGAAAGCGAAGAACTGTTTTCCTCTATCTTTCCGCAAAACTCCGAACGCGTGATCGCGCAGAAAAAAGCCCCGCTGCGAATCATTATGGGTAACCCGCCGTATTCGGTCGGTCAGAAATCGGCAAACGACAACGCGCAAAACCTGAAATATGAAAAATTGGACGCCCGCGTTGCCGACACATACGTTAAAAACACCAATGTAACCAACAAAAATAAATTGTATGACACCTATATCAAAGCGTTTCGTTGGGCGTCTGACCGCCTTGATCCCGTCAACGGCGGTATTGTCGGCTTTATCACGAACGGCATTTGGTTGGATAACGCCAGTATGGACGGCTTCCGGAAATGCTTAGAAAAAGAGTTTTCCGCCATTTACATTTTTAATCTGCGGGGCGGTGTGCGCGGCAAATCGGGTGATTTAGCCAAACGCGAAGGGCAAAACGTGTTCAACATTATGACGGGCGTCGCCATAACGATTCTGGTCAAAAATCCAAAAGTGAAACGCGACAAAGCCGAAATCCGTTATCGCGACATCGGCGATTATCTGACCCGAGAACAGAAATTCGACATCATCAAAGAAAACAAGAGCGTTTTAAGTCCTGATTTCCCGACCGAAATCATCACGCCGAATGAACACGGCGACTGGCTCAGCCAACGAAACGACGCTTTTAATCAGTTTATCCCATTGAATTGCGAAAAAAAGTTTTTACCTACCAGTTCTAGTTTCTTCTCAACATATTCACTAGGTTTAGCAACCGGACGAGATGTTTGGGTGTCTGGTTACTCAAAGGAAAAAGTGATTTTTAATACAGACTCTATGATTGATTTTTATAATCAACAAGTCGATAGATATAATAAGATTCAAGAAAAAAGTAAAAATATAGACGATGATATAGACTTAAATCCTCAAAAAATAAGTTGGAATAGAAACTTAAAAGAAGATTTGTTAAGCAGCAAAAAACATAAACTCGTTATAAACGATATTGTTTATTGTTCATACAGACCATTTTCAAAAAGTTTTTTGTATTTCAACAAAGACTTAAATGCAATGCTTTATCAACAAAAGAAATTTTTCCCAAATGATACACTCAACAACATATGTATTTGCATATCTTCTGATGTCAGGAAAGGTTTTTCAACTCTTATAGCAAACAATATACCTGATTTAAGCTTTGTTGCTGGTGCTCAATGTTTCCCTCTATATTGGTATGAAAAGGTTGAACATATCCAACGCGGATTTTTCGACACGCAGGATTCCGATTACGTCCGTCACGACGGCATTACGGATTTCATTTTGGATCAAGCGCGTCAAATCGACTATAAAATCACGAAAGAGAACATTTTTTATTACGTCTATGGCTTTTTGCATTGTCCCGAATACCGCGAAACTTTTGCCGCGGATTTAAAGAAAATGCTGCCGCGGATTCCTTTGATCGACAACCCCGCGGACTTTTGGGCGTTCAGCAAAGCGGGACGCGACCTTGCGGAGTTGCATTTGAACTATGAAACGGTTGCCCCTTGTCCCGATGTCATTGTCGAGGGCGCGGAACACGGAAATTTCCGCGTTGAAAAAATGCGCTTCAAATCAAAGGACGATAAATCGACGATCGTTTTCAATCCGTTCATCACCGTTTCAAACATTCCCCTGAAAGCGTATGATTACGTCGTCAACGGCCGCTCCGCGATCGAATGGGTGATGGAACGCTACCAAATCAAAACGGACAAAGACAGCGGCATTACCAACGACCCGAACGATTGGGCGACCGAACACAATCAACCGCGCTATATCCTCGATTTGCTGTTGTCCGTCATCAACGTCAGCCTGCAAACGCTCGACATCATCGCCGCCCTGCCGAAACCCGATTTCACGGAAAAGAAAGAAGAATAAATCTTATTTCTTCAACCCTTATCCGTTCTGACACGAGCCATCTTGCTTTCGTTTTTCAGCATTCTTTCAAACAGCGGCAGTCTTTCCCAGCCAAGCGGAAAGCCCATTTTGCCGTATATCAGCTTTGAATTTGTTTTTTCGATATAGCGTAGCAATCATTTAATCCCCTTGTTGGAGAAAAGAAACTCCCTGCTCGGCGTATGAAAATTAAACAATCTCTATATACATAGCCAAGCCAATTTCGAAAAAAAGAACAAAATAATCTTTATGATAGACAATTTCTTTAAATTGAATAATCTCATACAGAGGAGAGGAGAGGATAGGATATATGCAAAAAAAGTGTTTTTCACAAAAAGATTTAGAGCGTATTTATAATGATCATAAAAAGTGGCTCGAAAACGAAGAAAAGGGGAAAAGAGCAGAATGTAATGACGCAAAATTTGAAAAATTAGATTTTACAGGCATGAATTTTGAAAAAGCAGTATTTAAAAGATGTTCTTTTAATTATTCTACATTTGAAAACGTTTCATTTAAAGATGCTGTTTTAAGTTATTCTGATTTTTCAAAAACACATTTTATATTAGAAAAGTATTTTAAATCATCCATTTTAACAGGATGTAATTTTGGAGATGTTCCGATATTTAGAGAAACAGAGATAGAAAAATATGAGAATCAATATCTGAAATATCAAAA